>Ga0209707_1000697_pt1 | contig 19724 bp, 17 predicted proteins | sample EN4Hudsemesocosm_FD_184630 | JGI IMG/M metagenome (GOLD analysis project Ga0209707, IMG submission 184630) | Methane-oxidizing microbial communities from mesocosms in the Hudson Canyon - EN4B Hudson Canyon (SPAdes) (version 2) | ecosystem: Environmental > Aquatic > Marine > Cold seeps | place... | reverse complement strand
TTCCAGTCTTACTTTACTACAAAAGAAAATGGTCTGGGAATAGGTTTATATATGTCAAAAAAAATTGTTGAAGAGAGTATTTTGGGCAAGTTGACTTTTGAAAATAAAGAAGAAGGGGCCGAATTTTGTATTTTGGTACCTATAAGTTTTTAAGTGTCAAGTTTTAAAAGCTAAAAGGAGAATCTCCTTTTAGCTTTTATTCACAACTCTAATAAATATAAAGGTGCCTTACCGTTTTATATTCCTTCAGCAATCATAGCATCAGCAACTTTTTTAAAGCCAGCTATATTTGCACCATCAACATAATTTCCCTCAACTCCATACTCTTTTGCAGTGGAGGCCACTGCTTTACAAATCTGATTCATTGTTTCTTTTAGTTTTGTATCCACTTCCTCAAAAGACCATGATTGCATTTGTGCATTTTGACTCATTTCAAACTCACTTACCGCAACTCCTCCTGCATTTGCAGCTTTTGCAGGAGCAAAACATATTTTCTTTTTTAAAAATAGTTCTATTGCTTCAGGTGTAGAAGGCATGTTTGCACCTTCACTCACGCTAATACAGCCATTTTTGATTAACGTTTTTGCATCTATTTCTGTTAACTCATTTTGTGTTGCACATGGAAATGCTGCATAACAGGGAATATTCCAAACTGCATGACCTCCTTTTGGATAATCTTTTAGTGGAATGTATTTTGCTTCAGTGTGTGTTTTTACATACTCTTTTAAAGATGCTCTTTGTTCAAGTTTTAATTCTTTTAAAAGATTTATATCAACACCTCTGGCATCATAAATTGTGCCTTGTGAATCGGTACACGACACAGGAATGGCTCCTATCTCAAGTAATTTTTCAATGGCATGTAAAGCAACATTTCCTGCACCACTAACTGTACAGACTTTGCCTTTTAATTGTGCCTTACTTTCAATGTCTAACATTGCCTCAGTAAAATAAACCACCCCATACCCAGTGGCTTCAGTACGTGCTCGTGAACCTCCAAACATAAAAGGTTTACCTGTTAAAACTCCTTCAAATGCAGATGTGATCTTTTTGTACTCACCAAATAAATAACCAATTTCTCGACGACCCACACCAATATCACCCGCAGGAATATCAATTCTGGGACCTATGTATTTTTGAAGTTCTGTCATAAACTCTGAACAGAAAGTCATTATTTCAAAATCACTTTTTCCTTTAGGGTCAAAGTCACTTCCCCCCTTCGCTCCTCCAATAGGAAGGCCTGTAAGTGCATTTTTGAAAATTTGTTCAAAACCTAGAAACTTCAAAACACCTTCATTTACACTTGGATGAAATCTAAGACCCCCTTTATAGGGTCCTAAGGCATTGTTAAATTGAACTCTATAACCCGTATTTACTTGCATAATATTATTGTCATCTAACCAAGAAACTTTAAACTTTATGATTCTATCGGGAGTTACAAGTCTTTTTATGATGGCATTTTTGTCGTAAATATCATCTGCTTCAAAAAGTGGTGCAATTGAAAGTAATACTTCTTCCATTGCTTGGTAAAACACATCATCTTGTGCACAGTTTGTATTTTTTAGTTTTCCTATTTCCGCATGTATATCAATCATAATTTTTCCTTTTACTTTTAGCCCAAAGGGGAACATTGTGTTAGACAATTAAGACGAGTTTATTTAAATTCCAATTAAATAATTTAAATTCTGTTTTATTATAACAGAGTTTTTATGTGTGATATAGTGAAAAGAATGAACAATTTCATTTTTTTGATTAGTGGAAGGAATATTTTTTGGAAATCAACTTTAAAACAGGGATTAGTGAGTTAAATTTTATACTGTTACACCCATGTGTTTTAAAATTAAAAATTCTTTGACTCTTTGACTTTAATTAAGTCTAAAGAGCCAAGAGATGAGTTACTTTTGAGTTTTATGTAGTATGTCAGATACATTAGTTATTGATAATATGAAAATGCAATGTTAATTTTATAAAAGAGTAATACCTAAATTTTACGGATTACTTTATCCCTAAAAATAAAGTATGCAATATTTATGGATAACCTTATCACTTTATTTAAGAGATAAGGTTATGAATTTTCTATAGTGTAGACGTACTTACATTATAAGAGTTATATAGTATAATTTTATATACAAGAAGGTGGTGAAGATATTGGTAAACAAGCAAGACGGATTACAAAACAAGCCAGAGCAAAAGTCTCATAGGATTTTTCATGTATTAAATAGAAATATTAAAGAAAGATATTCTTTCGAAGATATTCAAGCGGCTTTTATGAAGGCCGACTATACTCAAGCCACTTCAAATGATAGGTTTGTGTATGATAGATTTTTTAAAGAATGTGATTATGAAGACTTAGAAAAGCTAATTGTCGTATTTGATGTTTCTAAAAATACAATAAAAAATATTTACAGCTCTTTACCAATAAGACAACTTCCTTGTGTCGCTAAAGTATGGGATAAATACTTTGATTTAGAACCCTTACCTAACAAGATATATACTCATGATAAAATACCAGATGCGTTGAAAAAAATCTTAGAATTAAAAGAACAAAAAAACAAGTAAATTTCTCGCTAAACGAACTTCTTCTTTCAATTCAATTATATTGTAAATTAATAATATACATTATATAATGATAATAAAGGTACAAATATGGAAGTTATTGATAATAAATTACCAAAGCGAAAAATTAAAAAAACTTTTCGTTCAGTTACTGGCTTCTTTCCAAGTAAAAAAAATGGACGAAGTATGGCTTTTGAATCCATCCTTGAAAAAAATCTTTTTTTATCTTTGGAGTTTGATAATAGTGTAGAAAGTTATCTCGAACAACCAATCAAAATCTCGTACCAGAACTTAAATCGAAATACGTCCTATCATCCTGACTGCTTGGTTCATTATCACAATAAAAAATCAAAACTAATTGAAGTTAAATATACAACTGATTTAAAAGAGAAAGAAGATGAATATAAAGTAAAATTTGACCAAGCTAAAGAGTATGCTTTGAAGAATGGGATTGATTTTGGTTTGTTTACTGAAAAAGATGTTGAGGGACAAACTCTATCTAACATGTCTTTTTTATATGCTTTTGCCTTCACAGAAGTAAATGAAGATAGAATAAAGTTGATTGCAAGTGCTTTGTCTCAAGGTAATGAAACAAATGTAAATGATTTGCTAGCGTGTTTATCTGTTAATAAAATTGAACAAGCAAGGTTTTTACCTTATATCTGGAAGATGGCTTTTGATGAAGATATTCATATAGACTATATGAATAGTCCTATTACTATGAATTCAATGTTAAGGTTATATAATGAATAAAATATCACTGAATATTGGCTCAACAGTTTATTTCGAAAATAAATCTTATGTGATATCTAAGCACATCTCTGCAAAAGAACTTTTAGCTAAAGAGTCAGAGTTTCCCTATGAGTTTAAAGTATTAAAAATTGTTACACTAAAAGCAAACTATGATAATAAGCAAGAACTTGATATTGGGCTTGTTGATGATAAGTCTTGGGAAATAGCAAAGAAAAGATATCAAACTATTGAATCTCTCTTGGTATCACATAAAACAACTCAAGCGGATTATAAAAAAGTCGCAGAAGTCTCAAAGATAAGTGTTCCAACACTTTATCGTTGGGTATCCTCTTATAGTAGGACAGGTACATTAAGTTCATTACTCCCCAATTACAAAGATAGAGGTGGCGCAAATAAGAGTAGACTCTCTTCAGAAGACGAAAAAATAATTGAGTCTGTCATTGAAGATAAGTTTCTTAATCCTCAAAAATATTCCGTAACCGTAATTTACAGGGATATTGTGGAAAAATTTACCAATGCAAAAATGAAAGTTCCTCATATTAATACGATTCGAGCTAGAATTCAAAAACTAGATCCTAAATTAGTAACTAAAAAAAGAGATTTAGAAAAAGTTAATGATACAAGAGGAATGCCAGAGCGTAATCCTAGAGGAAAATTTCCTTTAGAGTTAATTCAAATAGATCATACGCCTTTAGATATTATCTTAGTAGATGAAGAAGATCGAAAAGAAATCGGTAGAGCCTATATCACTCTGGCTCTAGATATTTTCAGTCGAATGGTAGCTGGTTTTTATATCTCTCATGAGCCACCTAGTTTTTTTAATACTGGACAATGTATTTTAAACATGATTATGACTAAAGATGATTTCTTAAAGTATTTAGGAGTTGAAGGAGAATGGCCGCTCTATGGAATTCCTCGTGAAATATCCTTGGATAATGCTAAAGAGTTTCGGGGTATTGATATTACTAGGTTTTGTGAACAATATTCTATTGAAATAGATTGGAGACCAGTGGGTAGGTCTCATTATGGTGGTCACGTGGAACGTTTTTTTAAAACATTAGGGGATGAGATACATACCTTACCAGGAACAACTTTTTCAAATATAACTCAAAAAGGGAAATATGATTCCCAAGCAAAAGCAGTGATGAGTATAGGAGAGCTTGAAAAATGGATTACTGAATACGTCGTTAATATTTATAATAAAAAAGAACATTCTTCTATTGGAATGACTCCAGAAGAGAAATACATGGAAGGGATATTTGGTATTGGTAATTATCCAGGGACTGGTCTTCCTCCTATTGTTGAAAATACCAAGTCTTTAAGATTATCTCTTTTACCTTCTGTTGAACGAACTGTTCAAAAAAATGGAATCACAATAGATCATGTCACTTATTATTCAGAGGTACTTCGAAAATGGATATATCCTCAAAACTCTAGAACTAAGGCTAGAAGTAAACTATTTATTTGTAAACGTGATCCTAGAGATATCAGTAAAATTTATTTTTATGATCCAGATATAAAAGAGTATTTTGAAATTCCATATAGAAATATTACCAATCCTAAAATTAATCTTCCTGAGTTAAGAAAAACCATTGCAAAGATTAAAGAAGACCAAGGTAATACATCATCTTTAGATGAATATCAGTTATTTGACACTTATAAGAAAATGAAAGCAATCGAAGAATCATCAGCTGTAAAAACTAAGAAAGCAAGACGTGATGAAAGTTCTAAAAAATATTTACATAAAAAATTAAAAACTGAAGTACCTAAAAAGCTGAATAATTCTTTTCCTAAAATCAAAAAACAAAAAGAGAAGAGCCCCGAACCTCGTAGTATTGAAGTACCTAAGCTATTTAATTTTGATTTTATAGAGGAAGATTAATGAGTAATGATTTGAATCCAAACCTCGCACCTCAAATAGAAAGATATTTAGAATTAAGTGATGAAGAAAGAATTGACTTTATATTAAAAGATAAATGGGTGGATTATCCTGTTGCAAAAAAAGTTCTAACTAAAATGGAAGATATTTTTAATGCTCCAAAGAGTATTAGAACAAGAGGGATGCTGTTATATGGAGACAGTAACAATGGTAAAACGGCTATATTAAAGAAGTTCTATCGTCAATACGGAGAGAGCGAAGCCATTGATGAGGATGGTGACTTAGTACACACTATGCCTATTGTATTTGTTATTGCCTCTCCATCTTCTGATGAATCTAGAATGTTTACTGAAATTTTATCGAGTATGAATGTCCCTATCAATCATAATGAAAAGATTACGAAAAAAGTAGAAGAACTTGTATATTATTTAGGTTTAATGAAAACCAAGCTGATTATCATTGATGAAATTCATAACGTACTTCATGGACCACATAATAAAATGGCACAATTAATGACCTCGCTAAAAACTTTAAATATTAAGACCTCAATACCAATTATACTTGCAGGAACTCAAGATGCTATGTCTGCTGTTTCAGTTGATAATCAGACAAAATCAAGATTTAAACCTCATGAGCTACCTCTTTGGCAAAACAATGAAACCTTTTTACGGTTTACAGCTACTATTGAAGCTATGTTACCTTTAAAAAAGGCCTCAAATATTTACAATAATTATGAATTACTGTCATATGTACATACTTTATCTGGTGGTTGTATTGGTGAAGCTATAAATGTTATGAAAGATGCTGCAATCTACGCAATTCGTGATGGAAGTGAAAAAATCACAATAAAAATATTAAAGGAGTCACAATGATTAGAAAGAGGCAAATAGTAGTTCTTCTTTTATTATTCATCTAAAACCGCAAGAGGATGAGCTTTTAAGTTCGTGGATAGCTAGAATGGCACATGCCCATTATATGAAACCCAGTACCTTTTTAAATCTGTATATCAAAAATAACCGAAATTCCTATGTTCGAAAAGATTTAGATTTTTATGACAATGAGGGGTTTTTTGATATCCTTGAATCAAAAAGTATTCTTTCAAGAAAAGAAATTATGAACATGTCCCTTCGAAGTCAAGAAGGCTATCTATTTACAAATATAGGATTATATCCTCCACAACAAATTCGAAAACTCATAGATAAACGAAGTCATTATGGATTGATGTATTGTCCCCAGTGTCTGGCTGAAGACGATATCCTATATTGGAGAAAAAGGTGGAGATATTCTTTTTATAATGGGTGCCCAAAACACCATCTATTTTTAACGGACAGATGTTGGCGATGTTACAAGCCTATAAGACTTTTAAAAACGCAGATATCAGCTAATTTAGCCTTTTGTCACAACTGTAAAATGGATTTAAGACTGTCTGAAACGCTAAAGGTTCAGAATAAATATTCACTTGGAATTGATGCTGTTCGTTGGTTTGAAAATGGGTTGAGATATGGTTGTTTTCAAATTGGAGAACACAAAGTGTGGTCTGTAATGTTTTTTCATGTTTGTAATCATTTGAGAGGTTTAGTGGATAGAAAACAATTACTTGTGTTGCCTGATTTTTTTATGCTTGATGAATACAAAGACGTATGTACTAAACTTGAACGGTATAATTCAAGAAAGGGTATGTTGATATATAAAGGTTTTCTATTAAATTCGATGATCTATCACATTTTTCAGAACTTTCCCAATAATTTTTTGAGTTTTATTAAGTTTAATAATCTAACAAGTAGGGAATTTACTCACGGATTAAAGTATTTGCCATTTTGGTATAAGGACATGCTTTATACTTCGCTTCCCAAACAAAACAAAATAGGAAGAGAAATATCATCCCTTGAAGTTTTGGGAGCTATTAATTATTTGAAAAAGCACGGAAAGATAGTGAATCAATTAGAAGTTTCAAGTATTATTGGTTGTCATTCTACAATTCATAAAGAATTTAGAAGAATTTATAAGAGTTTGAATTCTAAATAGTGTATATTTTGGTTTGGACAGGTATCTATAAATTTTTATATACTGAGTAATTCTAGTTTCTTCCACTTTAAAAGTGTACCTATCATTATTTAGGTTTTTTATTGGCAGGAAACTTTTTAATTTCAATACCTAATTCAAGCTGATGTTGAGTTCTCTTAACTTGAACATATGGTTGTTTTCATATTCCATTTAACATACATTATTCATTATTAGGAATTTTATAACTCATCAAGCTCTTATATTTAAAACCCATAATATGATATCAGTAATTAGACCAACAAAATTATATATATGTGTCGAAAGTATACATACTGTAATTAATAGTATATAGATATAGAATTAAAGGCGTATTTTAGGACTTTAGCTGATATTCACATATTCATTACAAAATAATTAATATGTTAATTATTTTGTAATGACATAAACACAATAAATTTTGTCTTACTATTTATAATGCCTATATTACGGTGTTTATTGGAGATAATTTTTCTTATTAGATGCTATTTCTTAATAATAATGAAATAAATAGAATAATAACTAATATCTTCTTTAAGTTTATATTAAGATTGTCTGTGTCACAATTTTAAATCTAAAGGAGAAGAAATGTTACTACATAAAGATAGATTATTCCCAATTGATAATCATTCTAAAAATATCGCAAGACAACTATATAACGAAGTGAAAAATCTACCTATTATTTGTCCTCATGGACATACTGACCCACAGTGGTTTTCAGAAAATAAAAATTTCACAAATGCAACTGAATTATTAATAATACCTGATCATTATCTTTTGAGAATGTTAGTTTCTCAAGGAATAAAATTGGAGGACTTGGGAATAAAAGCTCATAATAATCTTCCTTTTGAGCAAGACCATAGAAAAATATGGAGATTATTCGCAAAAAATTATTATTTGTTTCGATCAACACCTACACGAATGTGGATGGATCATACATTTGAAAATTTATTTAATATTGATATTCCCTTAAATGAAAAAACTGCAGATTATTATTTTGATCATATAAATAGCTGTTTAAGTCAAGATAGTTTTAGACCTAGGGAAATGTACGAGAAATTTAATATAGAAGTTTTAAGCACTACTGAAGACGCATTGAGTTCCCTCTCTCACCACCAAGAGATAAAAGATAGCACATGGGATGGTAGAGTAATCAGTACGTATAGACCTGATAATGTAATTGATCCAGATTTTGAAGGTTTTATAGAAAATATTAAAAAATTTGGAAACTTATGTGATGAAGATACATTTACATGGCTTGGATATTTAAATGCACATAGAAAAAGAAGAACCTATTTTATTTCTCTTGGTGTGAAAGCTACAGATCATGGGCATCCTACACCTGCAACTGCAGATTTGTCGACAGAAGAATCAATTAAATTATATACAACAATTATTAAAAATGAAGCAACTGTCGAGGAAAAGGAATTATTTAGAGCACAAATGCTAACTGAAATGGCAAAAATGAGTTTAGAGGATGGGTTAGTAATGCAAATTCATCCTGGTTCACATAGAAATCACAGTAGTGAAATTTTGAATATATTTGGGAGAGATAAAGGTTTTGATATTCCTACAAGAACTTCATATGTTGAAGCATTAAAGCCTCTCTTAAATAAATTTGGTAATGAATCAAAATTAAAAATCATTGTATTTACATTGGATGAAAGTGTTTATTCAAGAGAACTTGCTCCTTTAGCTGGAGTATATCCATGTCTTAAACTTGGACCTTCTTGGTGGTTTCATGATAGTCCTAATGGAATGATGAGATATAGAGAAGCTGTTACAGAAACTGCAGGATATTATAATACAGTTGGGTTTAATGATGATACGAGAGCATTTCCTTCAATTCCTGCAAGACATGATGTGGCAAGAAGAGTTGATTGTTCTTTTCTTGCTAATCAAATAGCAAAACACATAATTACCGAAGAGGAGGGGAAAGAAATAGCGATTGATTTATCATATAACTTGGCAAAAGTTTCTTACAATTTGTAAGCTAAAATATTTACCTAAAAAAGGATTGAAATGAAATTAATTAACAAAAAAATCTCAACATTACTAGTTACGTTACTAGCGTTACCAACTATAATGCAAGCTAGAGACTTCCGTGCAGCAGATAACCATAATAGTACTTACCCTACAGTTGTTGCTGTAAAACATATGGGAGAACTTTTATCTTCTTGGACAAATGAGCGTTTAGGAATAAAAATGTACTCTGGTGCGCAACTAGGTCAAGAAAAAGACACTATTGAACAAACAATCGCTGGTGCAATAGATATTAATAGAATTAATTTAGCTCCATTAAATAGTATGTCTGCAGAAACAGTTATCCCTGGATTACCTTATTTATTTAGATCTGTTAGCCATATGCGTAAAGCTATGGATGGTGCACCAGGTGACAAAATCCTTAAATCTTTAGAGCAACATGGAATGATTGGTTTAGCATTTTATGACAGTGGTGCAAGATCTTTTTATAATACAAAAAGAGAGATTAAAACACCTGCTGATATGAAAGGTTTAAAAATTAGAGTACAAAATTCTGATTTATACATATCAATTATAGAGGCACTTGGAGCAAATGCAACACCAATGGCATTTGGTGAAGTTTATACTGCATTGAAAACGGGTGTTATTGATGGTGCTGAAAACAATTGGCCTTCTTATGAATCAACAAGACATTTTGAAGTTGCAAAATACTATTCACTAGATATGCATGCGCTAGCACCTGAAGTATTAGTTATGTCAAAAATTTCATGGGATAAGCTTTCAACTGATGATCAAAAGTTAGTAAAAAAAGCAGCTAAAGAATCTGTGACAGTTATGAGACAGTTATGGGATGAAAGAGTTAAATCTTCTAGATCAAAAGTACTTGCAAACGGTAATAAAGTGGAAAGTTCAATCGATACTGCAGCCTTTTATATAAAAATGGGTCCAGTTTATAAAAAATATGCATCAACTAATGAGTTGAAACAGTTAGTTAAAGATATTAGAGCAATTAAATAAAATATAATTATAAATTAAGGCCATTACGCCTTAATTTATGAAAGGAATAGAATGAACTTTTATTTAAAATTTTGTAAAAAAACATCAAGTCTTGTATTGACTATTGCTTCCCTAGGATTGGTTTGTATGACAGCAATTATAACTTGGCAGATATTTGATAGATATATATTAAATGATTCTCCAAATTGGTCTGAAAAACTGTCAATTTTTATTATGAATTGGTATGTCTTATTGGCTGTATCCGTAGGAGTTCATGAGAGTTTTCACTTAGGAATTGACCTAATAAGAAATAAAATGTCTGGTGTATTAAAGAAATTTATTGATGTCTCAATATATTTATTAATTGGATATTTTGCATGTTCAATGTTTATATATGGAATTGCATTAATGACACAAACCTGGACACATGTTATTCCATCTTTAGGAATATCGACTGCGTGGAGTTATCTTCCATTACCAATAAGTGGAGTTTTGATTGTATTATTTTCAATCGAACACTTGTTACTTATATTTACTTCAAAGGAGAGTTAATGACACTATTAATTTTAATGGGATCATTTTTTTTATTATTAATTTTTGGTATCCCTGTTGCATTTGCCTTGGGTATTTCATCACTACTTACTATTATATTTGAACAATTACCACCTCTAATTGTATTTCAAAGACTATCATCGGGAATGAGTATATTTTCATTAATGGCAATCCCATTTTTTATATATGCAGGTGAGTTAATGACACATGGTGGAATTGCTAATAAGCTGGTTACACTTGCAAGCAAGGCTATTGGACATGTACGTGGTGGTCTTGGTGTTGTGAACGTAGGAACATCAATGTTATTTGGTGGAATTTCAGGATCTGCTGTTGCAGATGTATCTGCTCTTGGTTCTACACTAATTCCTGTTATGAAAAAAAAGGGATATGATGATGATTATAGTGTTAATGTTACGGTAACATCAGCAACCATTGGTTTAACTATTCCCCCCAGTCATAATATGATTATTTATTCAATTGCTGCTGGTGGTACAGTTTCTATTTCAAGTTTATTTTTAGCTGGATTTATACCAGGAATATTAACAGGTGTCTTATTAATGATTACTGCCTATGTAATTGCAGTTAAAAGAGGATATAAATCAGAAAAATTTGATGGTTTCCTACCTCTATTTTATGCTTTTATAGGTGCGATCCCAGGGCTTATGACAGCTGTTATTATTTTAGGTGGAGTTCTTTCAGGTATTTTTACAGCAACTGAGTCGGGTGCAATTGCAGTAATATACTCAATTTTGGTTTCAACTTTTTTCTATAAAACATTAAGTTGGGAATCTTTTAAACTTGCAACAAAAAATGCTGTTAAAACGACAGCTATGGTTTTATTTATTATTGCATCTGCTTCTTCATTTGCATGGTTACTTGCATTAAATGATGTACCTTCTCAATTATTTGACATAATGCAAACAATTAGTTCGAATCCTTTGGTTATTCTGCTTCTTATAAATCTTATTTTATTGTTGCTAGGAACCTTCATGGATATGTCTCCCTTGATTATTATCACTACTCCTATATTTTTACCTGTAGTAGTTGAATTAGGAATGGATCCAGTGCAGTTTGGAATTATGCTTATGCTTAATCTAGGTATTGGTTTGGTTACACCACCTGTTGGTTCAGTTTTATTTGTAGGTTGTGCAGTAGCTAAAATACCTATTGAGCAAACACTTAAAAGTATATGGCCATTTTATTTGGCATTAGTTGCCGCACTCATGGCGGTCACTTATATCCCTGCTGTTTCTATGACATTACCCAAACTATTTGGATAATGTCATATGGTAGGGGAAGTAGTTAAATATAGCCAAGTTTTCTTGGATAAAAAGGTTTAGAATGAGACTTAATAGTAGCACATATAAAAATATTCAAGATTTAAAATATCATAATGAGAATACGCCTACCTCAATAGTTCATTTAGGGTTAGGCGCATTTTTCAAGGGACACCTTGCCGTTTATATGAATGAATACAATAATTTAAACGAAGATACCTGGTTAATTGAAGCAGTGAGTTTGAAAACAAATACTTCTAAAAAAAAGATGCAAAAACAAGATAATTTATATACAGTACATTTAAATGGCTTGAAAACATCTTCACATGAATTAATATCTTCAGTAAAAAATAGTTTATTTTTAGGTGAAGATAGAAAACATATTATGAATTTGTTGGTAAGTGAAAATACAAAACTTATTACCTTAACTATTACTGAAAAAGGCTATTGTTATAGTCCTAAGCTAGACGGATTGGATATTAATAACAGCGATATCAAGCATGATTTTGAGTATTTTAGTCAAGCAATTAGTTCAATTGGAATTCTATGTTTTGCTCTTCAAGAGAGAAAAATAATGAATTTTAATGGCATTACAATAATGTCTTGTGACAACTTGCCCTCAAATGGTGAGTTACTTAAGAAAGTAATTCTTGATTTTGCTTCCAAAATAGACAAAAATCTAAAAGTATGGATTGAAAATAATTGTGCTTTTCCTTCTACTATGGTTGATAGGATTGTTCCAAGTGTTACTGATGAAACGTTAAATAAAATTGAAAATACTCTTGGACTTAGAGATGAGTGTGGGGTAATATGTGAAGATTATGCTCAATTTGTAATTGAAGATAATTTTGTAAATAATATAAAACCTGACTTATCAAAAGTTGGCGTTTTATTTGTGGATAATATTCAAGCATATGAAAATATGAAATTGAGAATATTAAATGGTACACATTCTGCATTGGCATATATAGGACAATTATTAAATAAAAATACGATATATGATGCGATTGCTGATGTAAATATTGAATTATTTATAAATAAAATGATTTTAAATGAAATCATACCCAGTTTAGAACAAGTTGAGGGAATCAACCTAGAAGAGTATTCAAAAACAATAATAATGAGATATCACAACCCCAATATTGTTCATAAAACTATTCAAATCAGTATGGATGGATCCTTAAAAATTCCGCAACGATGGCTTAAAACATTAAGATATCTTATTGAAAACAATAAGAATTTTGATTGTTTAGTGATTTGTCTAGCATCATGGATGAAATTTACATCTGGATTAAATTTAGAGTCTTTGGGTGTTAACGTAGATGATCCTAAAAAAGATCTATATGCGAAAATTTGGAAGAATGAAACTTCTAGTATTGACATTGTGAAAGCATATTTTTCTATATCAGATATATTTGATAATTATTTTATTAGAAATAATAACTTAATTGAAAAAGTTGCAAATTCTTTAGAAAATATAAATAACTTAAAAAATCAAATTAAGGAAATAAAATGAAAATGACTTTTAGGTGGTATGGTAAAAATGACAAGATACCATTGGAGCATGTGGCACAAATACCGGGTATTGATGGTGTAGTAACTTCATTGGTAGATGTTCCTGTTGGAGATGCTTGGCCAATTAAAGAATTATTAGAGTTAAAAGAGTATGTAAACTCATATGGTTTAAACCTAGAAGTAATTGAGAGTGTAAATGTACATGAAGACATTAAACTAGGACTTGATTCAAGAGATGAATATATTAGAAACTACCAAGAAACATTGGTAAGTTTATCCCAAATAGGTATAAAAACAGTATGTTATAACTTCATGCCAATTTTTGATTGGACTAGAACAGACTTACATAAACCCTTAGCAGACAAATCTACTGTTTTATCTTTTGATAATGAACAGTTAAAAAATTTAAGTGCTCAAGATTTGGTTGAGAAAATCAGAAATGATTCTAGTAATGTTGAGATTCCTGGTTGGGAGATAGATAGACTTGATGAAATAGAAGGGTTATTTAAACAGTATGAAAATGTAGATGAAGAGCAACTGTGGGAAAATCTGAAGTATTTTTTAAAAAAAATTATTCCAGTAGCTGAGAACTGTGGTATTAAAATGGCTATGCATCCAGATGATCCTCCTTTTAGTATTTTTGGACTTCCTCGAATTATGACTAACCAAAAAAATCTTCAAAGATTACTTGATCTAGTACCAAGTAAGAATAATGGACTAACTTTATGTACAGGATCATTGGGACCGAATAAAGACAATGACATGCCTGCGATGATTAGAGATTTTGGAGGACAAGGGAAACTTCATTTTGGACATATACGAAATGTGAAAAGAGTAAGTGATAAAAGTTTTCACGAAACTTCACATTTATCCAGTGATGGAAGTTTGGATTTGTATGAAATCGTTAAAGCCTATAAAGATATTAATTTTGAAGGGCCAGTTCGACCTGACCATGGAAGAATGATTTGGGGTGAAGAAGGTATGCCTGGTTACGGTTTATATGATAGGGCAATGGGAATTACTTATTTAAATGGCTTGTATGAAGCTATTTCGAAATCAAAGAATAATTAATATGGCTAAGCAATCAAAAGTTGCAGTAATTGGTGAATGTATGATTGAACTGTATCAAGACCAAAAGAGTTTGTACAAACAGACTTTTGGTGGAGATACATTCAACTGCAGTGTTTATTTAAAAAGAACCTTTAAAAAAGTAGACGTTGAGTTTGTTACAGTATTAGGAGAGGATCTTCTATCAAAAAAAATGATTAAATTTTTTCATAAAGAAGGAATAAGTACATCCTTTGTTGATAGGATAAAAGATAGAAATCCCGGTTTATATAATATTCACACAAAAAATGGAGAGCGGAGTTTTTCTTATTGGAGAGGTGAATCAGCTGCAAAGGAGCTTTTTTTAACAAGATCTCTAAGTAGAATGAGTGAAGAACTACTTGATTTTAAAATGATTTATTTTTCAGCCATTACACTTGCAATCATGAGTGAAGAAGGTCGAAATAATATGTTTAGAGTTCTTAAAAAAGCAAGATCAAAAGGTGTTCAAGTCGCTTTTGACTCAAACTATAGACCAAGACTTTATAATAGTAGCGATGAAGCTAGAAAGATATATAACCAAGCCATTCATTACTGTGATATCTTTTTACCATCTATTGATGATGAAAAAGAGCTATGGGGTGCAATTGATACTCAAAGCATCATAAATAAAGCCAAAAAAGCTGGTTGTACTGAAATTGTTATTAAGTGTGGTAAGGAAGATATCATATATCACTTTGAGGGTATTACTAAAAGCATTAAAATTAAACAATTGAATAAAGTAGTAGATTCTACATCAGCTGGGGACTCTTTTAATGGTGGATATCTTGCATCAAGATTAAAAGGTAAGTCAATAGAAAAATCAATAAAAGCTGCAAAAAAATTAGCATCTAGAGTTATCATGTATAAAGGTGCTATTATGCCAAAGGAAAAAAATGCATAAAATAATCCAACAATTTGAAAATTCACCTGTGATTCCCGTATTAACTTTTAATGAAATAAATTCTTCTTTAAAAATAGCCGAAATATTAATTGAAGAAGGCTTGACTAACTTAGAAATTACGCTAAGAACACCCAATGCCCTAGCTTGTATTGAAGCTATTGCCAAAGAGTTTCCAGAAGCTAATGTAGGAGCAGGAACTATTGTAAGACAAGAACAACTTCAACAAATTAAAGATGTGGGATGTACTTTTGCAGTAAGTCCTGGCTTTACTAAAACACTGGTTGAAGAAGCCAAAAGAATAGAGATGCCATATTTACCGGGAGCATCTACTCCAAGTGAAATCATTGAACTCTTAGAACTGGGAGTAAATTTCCAGAAGTTTTTTCACGCAGGAAATTCAGGCGGATACAAAATGTTACAAGCCTATGCCAATATCTTTAGTGAGGTTAAATTCTGTCCTACTGGTGGCATTGGTGCTTTAGACTTTACTGATTATTTGAAGTTGGATAATGTTCTTTGTTTGGGAGGATCTTGGATGGTTTCTAATAAAGATGTGGAAAATGAAAACTATGATAGAATCTCAACCACAGCTAATTTGATAAAAAGTAGCTTGCAAATTAAAAAATAAATTATAGAGAAGTAAAAAATGAACTTAATAAAAGATAGCAATTATTTAGAATATGTGAAAAACTATAAGTTTAATAAAAATAGAAATTTACAAAAACAAATATATGAAATTCTATTGGACTTAATAATTAAAGGGATTCTGAAATCAAACACTTTATTGTTTGAAAATAAAATCTCTTTAGCCTTTGGTGTAAGTAAAACACCAGTACGAGAAGCATTAAAAGCTTTGGAAAGTGACGAACTTATTAGTATTAAGCCTCACAGTAAAACATATGTATTGCCAATCAATTATCAAAAAGTTTTTAGTTCATATAAAACTAGAGAAGCATTAGAACTAATGTTAATAGCTGAAGCAATCAATAATGTTGAAGAAAAAGATTTTAAAATATTTGACTCAATCATAGAAAAACAGCAAGAAGCATTACAGGAAGGTGACTTTAACAAGTTTTTTGAATATGATGAAGCATTTCATCATCAAATAGCTATAAGCGCAAAACTACCAGATGTATGGAATATATTAAAAAAAGTAAAATTACATTTAAACCGAGTTAGATGTATAACAAAAGACGATGATTTGTGGAATGGAAGTATTTTAGATGAACATAAGAATATTTTAAAAGCAATCAAAAATAAAGATGTTGAAATTGCGAAATTGCAACTAACTTTACATTTAACAAAAGTTTCATCTATTATGAATCAAGTATTTATGGAAAAGGATAAAATCTAATATTCCAAATTTTTATACTGTAACATACGAAAGATAAAATATTTTATCTAATAAGAGAGGAACAAAATGATGTACAAATATATTATAGTCATTTTAATTTTTACAATCTCACTACAATCAAGAAGTCTAAACTATGTCTTTGCCTTAGTCCCTAAAAATATAAACAGTAGTTTTTTTATGCAAGCATCTCTAGGCTGTAGTAAAGCAGCAAAAGAGTTAAATGTAAAGTGTGTTTACATAGGTAGTGAGGAAGCAAATCCAAGAAGTCAAGTCAAAACCATAGAAGATTTAATTGAACAAAAAGTTGACGGTATTGCTGTTTCTGTTATTGACTCAAATCATCTTATAAAAAGTGGAGTATTACAAAAAGCTCAAAAACAAAATATTCCTATAATTACTTTTGACTCGGACCTATCAGATATTATATTAAAAAAATATCCAAACATCAGAAAATCTTATATTGGTACAAATAATTTTGAATTTGGTCAAGAATTAGGAAAGGCTTTAATTGAATTACGTCCAAAAGGTGGTTCTTTATGTATTCAATCTGGATGGAAAAACTCCAAAAACTTAAATGAAAGGGTTGAAGGTATTCGATCCGTACTTCTTGAAACTAACAATAAAGTGGATCTCACAAAACGTCTAAATAATGAAACTTGGATTGAGCACAAAAGATGTCCCGCATACAGTAATGATGATGTTAGTAGAGCATTATTTCAATTAACTATTATGTTGAAAGAAGTGGATGCATTTGTTTCAGTGGGAGGATGGGCACAATATAGCGATAATTACCCAAATAAAATTCAAGAGTATAAATATATGTTGTGGGAGAATAAAAAAACTCTTATTATAGCTTCGACTCAACCCGTTCAAATTAAACTTTTAGAGAAAAAACTTTCTATGTATAATATAGGTCAAAATCCTTTTGCTATGGGTGAACTAGCAATTGAAACACTTTATGCAATAAAATTACAGAAGAAGGTTAAAAATATTATTCATACACCTTTGACAAAATGTAGTTATAAAAACTATTTAACTTGTTTAAAATAAGTGCAAGTATAAAAAACAATGATTAATTAGTAGTCAACGTTATTTTAGCTTATGTAGTAGCCTTAATAACCAACGCTCAAGTACTTCTTCATGTTCATTTTGATCGTTAACAGAGGCATGTTTATGTGTATTAAATTTAATAACATCTAAATTATTGAAATTTTCTTTTAATGATTGAATTGTTGAATGCTGAGTATACCGACTCTGTAGAATATCATGAATTCGTTCATCTAAAATAGTCGTATTGGAAGATAACACCCAAGTAGCAAAATCTGCTTTTTCTGATTCAACTTCTAGAAGAATAGCTTTCTTGTCATTGAATTCAAAAGAGCAAGTGACATATTGTTTAAGTCTATTGTGAATTAAACACTTATCTGAAAGATTACCATTTTTTGTATATCCTTTAGGAATATCTGTATATTCTCCAGTAAATTCAAAATTACTAACTAATCCACTATATTCTACAAACTCCAGGCTTTCTAAAAATATATCAAAACTTGGTGGTTTTGATATGATCTCTTTCTCTTCATCTTTTGTTTCTTCTAGCTTTGATTGTTGAGCTGTTTCATCACCTTTATCTTTACCTCTAGAAAAACTTACTGATACTGTACCTTTCTGTTCTTCTTCTGTTACAAAGGGTATTTTAGAGCCTTCTTCTTCAACGGAATCATAAGTAACATTTTTATTAGCTAACGAAAGGTTTTGATTATTTTCAATCTCTCTAATTTTATTGGTCCCATAAATAGTAGCGGGTGTTTTAGTATTAACATTGGGTCTTTTTTTTCTAGGTTTTCTTCCTTTGACATGTAAACCTTCTTCTGAAGGATCAACTAATTCATCTTTTTTCTTGGATTTTAAAACTGTTAGATTTTCAAAGTCCAATGTTGAATCATCATTTACAATTTCATTTATAAGAAAAGTTTGTATGTCACTATTCTCTTCCTTTGGAAGTTCAATGTATCTAGCTTTGATATTAAATATTTCTTTTGTTGGGAAAAGAGATTTCATGGGTATTAAACTAGTATACTTAGCGTTAAAATCATTTTTTGACTTTACTGATGAGATATAACGGAATAGGTCCACAAATCCTTTATAAGCTTCGTGGCTAGATAAGAATCTATAAATAAAAGGACCATCAAGTTTTGCAGCTTTTGGATCTAAAAATATAATAGCGTCATTTTTATCTATTAGATTTGATTTATCCTTAGCATGGAGAGTATTTGGGTTACCTTTGAAAACTGCTTCTTTCATTGAGGAAGACCTAAAGTAATAATGTAAGGCTATTACAGAAGTGGGAATGATATATCTTCTATTTCCTTCCTTATGAACATAACAGAAATTACCTCTATACTTATAACTATGAAAATCATTACCTCCTAAAATATATTGAGTTGCTTTTTCTGAAAGTATTCTATATATAGGAAACTGTTCAACCATAGTATTTGTATTGATTTGAATAAAGTCTGTGCATTCCTCTTGTTCTTTGCTGTAAAGTTTACCTCTCCTATATGTATGACCCAGTTTAAATTTGTATCGAAGTAACTCTGGAGATATTTCTACCGTTTCAGCAAATTTTGTATGGATGTTTTGGAATTGGACTAGAAAATTGTGGCTGAAAGGATTTTCGTGATTATATTTTAGCCCCAGGATGGCATTTAATTTATAACTGGCTTTTTGACCCTTTTCAGTTTGCATAAAGTCAAGGGTCAAATTTTTAGAGGATGTAGGCATTAATCATTCTCAATAACTAATGTACATTATCATTTACTTCTGTGTCTTACA
>Ga0209707_1000696_pt1 | contig 19769 bp, 17 predicted proteins | sample EN4Hudsemesocosm_FD_184630 | JGI IMG/M metagenome (GOLD analysis project Ga0209707, IMG submission 184630) | Methane-oxidizing microbial communities from mesocosms in the Hudson Canyon - EN4B Hudson Canyon (SPAdes) (version 2) | ecosystem: Environmental > Aquatic > Marine > Cold seeps | place... | reverse complement strand
AGTTTTGATTTTTCCTCATAAATATGCTCATCCAGACTGTCTTTTTTCTCAGATAAGTTTCTATTGAGTTTCTTATGTAGTTCAATTTCATTGTTTAACACATCTATTTTTGTTAGATATTCACGTTCTAATTGACTACTTCTTTCAATCAATTCATTTAGCTTATCTTGGTCATCACCATAAACTTCTTTGGCTTTACTAACTACATTTTTGGGAATACCATAACGTTGTGCTGTTTCAAAGGCATATGACTTTCCAATAGTACCTTGTAAAAACCCATAAGTTGGTTTTTGATTCGCTTCATCGTAAATAGCTGCGATTAACTCAACATGGTCATTAGCAGCCATTAAGGCAGCCAATCTTTTATGGTGAGTAGTAATAATAATTTTGATGTCTCGTTTAATTAACTCTTCTATGATAACTTTGAACAGTGATGCTGCTTCATCTGAATCAGTACCCAATTCAATTTCATCCACTCCAACAATAACATTTTTTTTAGTAAATAAATGCGAAAACTCTACCATTCGTCCTGCAAAGGTAGAAATATCATTTTTAACACTTTGCGGATCATCGAGAACTGCTGCAATACTTTTGTAGTTTCCAACAGCAGTACTTGCATGGGCAGTATAAGGAATTAGATGTTTTGATAAGAGCACAGCAGACAAAATTGACTTTAACATCATAGTTTTACCACCTGCATTTACCCCAGTAATCATGACAACTGATTTACTAAAGTCAACACTTATTGGTTTTCCACCATGAAGTGCGGGATGTACAAAATCAACCAGTTTATTCTGTTCTTTTTTATTGGGAAGAATAAAGTTTTTGTCTCCTTGTTTTGCAAAAAACAATCTAGCTTGGTAGTGGTCAAAACGATCAAATTCTTTATTAATAAACTTTAAAAACATCAACGACTTTGCAAAAGTTGAAGATATTTCTTTAGATAGTTTTAGAAGAATTTCTTCTTGTTTATTTTTCAAATCTGATTGTTGTTGTTTAAGAGTTGAAACACTGTGTGGCAAGATATAGAAGAAGCCAGAGTTACTTCTATTAACCACTGATGCTTTTATCACATGATTAAATCCACCACGTACTAACAGAGTCTCTTCTCCATTTACCAAGTGTACTTGAGAATCTACTAGATAAGCTCTGAGTTTTGTATTATTAATAAGTTTGTATAAAGACTGTTTTATAGACTCTTTATTTTTATATATGGCTGTTTTAACAGAATCAAACTCTTCACTAACGCCCTCTTTTAACTCACCCTTAGCAGAAAAATATTTTTCAACGTCCATGATTTCTGTGGGAATATCAATTTTATCCAACCACTCTCTTACTTTTCCCTCTTTAACATTACTGCTAAAGTTAAATTTTCTAAGATATAAAAAATATCGAATGATTTTTATAAACTCAAAAATATCATATATTTTTAGAATTCCCTGTTTTTGAAGATGCATCAAAGCAGTATCTAAATTTTCAATTTTTTGAGGTGCAACAAAATCAAAAGAAGAAAGCTCTTTTATCATTCGGTGATGTAAATTAATATCACCCTCTAAAGTGACGGGTTTTTCTCTGGAAAAAAGTTTTGAAAATGTTTCAAGGTAGTCGACTAGGTCTAGTTTTTTAAATATATCTTTCATATACGTATGAATTCCTTCTTCAATCATGTAATTTATGCTTTTTATTACTCTAAAATTATGGAATTATACCTACAAAATGATTAAATCGTACAAAAGGAATTAGTCTTAAAATTTGAATTGATTTTTTATTAAAAAAAGGTACAATAAATAAGATAAGACCATTTAAGGGGATATTATGAAAAATGAGATTCTCAATCTTGCCCGTGAAGCCATAAAAACAAAACTGCTAAAAGACAAAGTTTTAGATAAACCAGATTTCATTCAAAATATTCCAGAGTTTTCAAATAATACAGCTACTTTCGTTACACTTAAAATTAAAGGACAATTAAGAGGTTGTATTGGTTCTTTGGTTGCTCATCGAAGTTTATATGATGACTTGATATCCAACTCTATTGCTGCTGCATTTGAAGACCCAAGATTTAGCCCTTTAAGTACAGCAGAATTTGATACCTTAGATATTGAAGTATCCTTATTATCAGAACCTCATTTAATAAACTACGAAGATATAGAAGATTTAAAATCTCAAGTGCAAATAGGAGAGGACGGAATAGTATTAAAATTCCAACACTACCAGTCTACTTTTTTACCACAAGTTTGGGAAGAACTTAAAGACTTCGAATCATTCTTTTCCCACTTGTGTTTAAAGGCAGGCTTGGATATGAGTATCATGAAATCGCATCCCCTCATTTATAAATATCAAGTTAAAAAGATAAAAAATGACATTTCATAAAGCATTTAACGAGCAAAAACAAGTATGTTTGTTATGTCAACACTATTGCAAACTAAAGGAAGGCCAAACAGGTATTTGCGGTGTAAATAAAAATGTCAATGGTAAAATTGAATGTCTGGTTTACGGATATCCCAGTGTTATTCATATTGACCCCATTGAAAAAAAACCACTCTACCATTTTTTGCCCAGTAGTAAAATACTCTCAATAGGTACAGTAGGATGTAATTTTACCTGCCCTTTTTGTCAAAATCACGGCATCTCTCAAGAACATAATATCGATAAAAGTACCTTTGTAACACCTGGAGAAATAATAGACTTAGCACTTAAAAATGACTGTAAAGCAATAGCTTATACATACAATGAGCCCACTATCTTTTATCCCTATGCCAGAGATATTTCCCTTGAAGCACATGAAGAAGGTCTTAAAAATGTCTATGTAAGTAATGGTTTTGAGTCAATAGAAGTAATTAATGATATGCCTGGAATCATTGATGCCATTAATATTGACCTGAAATCTTTTGATGAAAAGTATTATAAAAAAGTTCTAAAAGGTAATCTGCCTAAACTGCTTGAAAATATCCAAAGGGTTTATGATAAAGGTATTTGGATAGAAATTACCACACTTATCATACCTACAAAAAATGATAGTAGCGAAGAGTTGACAAAAATAGCTGAGTTCATTGCAAGTGTGAGCGTAAAAATTCCGTGGCATATCAGTGCTTTTCATCCTGATTATAAACAGCTGGATATTCATGTCACTCCACTTGAGACCTTAAAAAGAGCCTATAACATTGGGAAAAACACGGGTCTAAAACATGTTTATATTGGTAATGCAGGTCAAGAAAACCCCACCATCTGTACTACTTGTGGTCATGAAGTTATAAACAGAAGTACCTATCTCACCACCAAAGATACCAGAGTGAATCCACAAGAGTGCCCCATGTGCCACGAAACACTTGATGGAGTATTCAAATGATAAGACAAACAGCCGTTGCAGGGACTTTTTACCCAAACAACTGTGAAGAACTTCATCAACAATTTCAACATTTCAACGATATATTAGAAAACTCCAATTTTAATGCTACGATAAACTTCACGCCAAAAGCAATCATCGTTCCACACGCTGGATATGTGTACAGTGGATTTACGGCAAATGTTGCTTACTCACTATTAAAAAATGTCCAAGCAAAAAGAGTTGTTGTTATTGGACCATCCCACAAGTTCTCCTTTAAGGGTGCTAGTATTTCACTTTTTGATGAGTTTCAATCCCCTTGTGGTAATCTAAAAATAGACAAAGCTTTTGCGAATCATTTACAAAATGAATTTGATTTCCTTACATTTAATGAACAAGTACATTGTGAACACTCAACAGAAACTCAAATGCCTTTTATTCAATACTACTTACCAAACAGTGAGGCGGTAGAGATAGTTTACAGTGATATTTCAAAAGATAAAATCTCAGAACTTCTTTCCTATATACTAAAAAATTGTGAAGATACCTTATTGGTAATCAGTACGGACTTAAGTCACTTTTATGATTTACAAAAAGCAAACCTTTTAGATAACATAGCCTTAGAAGCAATCAAGAACTTAAGTTTGGAGACATGGGACAAAGGCACCGAAGCTTGCGGAAGAACAGGGGTAAAAGCCATTATTAAAACGGCTAATGAGTTTTCACTAAAAAGTGAGGTTTTAGACTATAGAACCAGCTATGATGTTTCCAATGATGATAGTAGTGTTGTGGGTTATATGTCAGCAATCATTGGATAAATACTTTCATTCAATTCATGAGTGAATGGTTTCACTCATGAATTCTTTTTACTTTTTCTTTGGACGAAAAGGTTTAATCACTTCCTCATTACACTCTAAAAATGGGCCTTCCATCAAATCAATACAATAAGGAATAGCAGGAAAAACTGCATCCAAACACTCTCTGATTGATTTTGGTTTCCCAGGAAGATTCACTATTAGAGAACTTCCTCTAAGTCCTGCTGTTTGTCTTGAAAGGATTGCAGTTGGAACAAATTTAAGAGACTCAGCTCTCATTAACTCCCCAAATCCTGGCATCATTCTGTCACATACATTTTCAGTGGCTTCTGGAGTCACATCTCTTTTTGAAGGACCTGTTCCTCCTGTTGTAACTACCAAGGAACATTTTTCTTTATCCACTAATTCTATCATTGCTTCTTCAATGGTAATTTGATCATCTTCAATACATCTGTAAACTGGCTCCCAAGGAGAAGTTAAATAATCATTTAATGTATCAATAATAGCTTTACCCGATAAATCTTCATAAATTCCTTTACTGGCTCTATCACTTGCAGTTATAATTCCGATTTTTGCTTTTGTATCACTCATATAATATCCTTAAATTTAAAGGTGCATTATAACCAAAGATAGATAATTTTTTTGACTTTTAGGGTAATTTTTTCTACAATGTTATAAGAGTGTGAAGTTATCAAATATTTATTCACTTCACATCATTTAGGATTCAAATGTCAATTGAGAAAAAAAGTATCCCCTATCCTACAACAAACAACTCCAAAGAAAATGAAATCTTCTTAAAATGGTGTTTTACCAATGGAAATGAGGGAAAAGATTTATGGAGTACCTTTGCATACAAAAGTCAACATGAAGAACCCATCAACTTAATAGAAGCCGACTTAAATGGTCTTAACCTGCAAGGTATTTATTTAAGTGGTGTTAAACTGGGAAGTGCCAACTTGCATAATGCCCTATTAACCAGTGCCAACTTATTCGAAGCAAACCTCATTGGTGCAGACTTAACACAAGCGAACTTATCCCATGCCAATCTCAATGAAGCTGACTTTTTTAAAGCAAATCTTACCAATACCAATTTCACCAATGCTTATTTAAAAAATGCCTATTTAAAAGAAGTCATAATATCAGATACTATTTTTGACAAAGCAGATTTAGAGGGTACACTCCTGGATCCTGCCACCAATAAAAAGAATGAACTACAAGAGAAAAGCAGTTCTCAGCCAATGAAAGAAAAGAAAGTTATTGACGCGTATAACAACGAGTTTGTTATTAATAAAACTCAAGATGAGGGTTTATTAAATACGCTTACCTTAGAGACTCAAGATGAAGTAACCTCAGGAAGTGAGATTCACGGTTATGTTGAACTACAAGGTAAAATTTTCCATAAAAACATTGATTTAAGAGACATTAACTTTTTCACCAATAAAATATCAAATATTCTCAGGCATACCTTTAATGCCACCAATACCAGCAAACTTTTAAAAAACAATTTTAATATCTCTTTAGGGAAAATTGAAGAGAACCTTTTAAATCTCAATCTAAACTTAGATTTTGGTATGAAACTCCCACCTTTGTTGCTTAATCGACAAATGCAAATCTGGAATATTGCTAATATAGTAATAGAAACACTTAAACAACTGGGGCAAAACTTCGAATCATCAGAGCCATTAAAAATCACTAATACAGATTCTTCTAGAGCGGATGTGATTGTAGTGAATAAAAACAATAAACAATATACTATTGAAAACCACATTTATAAAATTATCCATAATACACTGGAAGATATAAAAGAACTCAATTTAAAAATACTCAACAAAGAACTGAATTACATAAAACTCAATGGCAAAAAACTCATGAAAGAAGAGAGTGTTGATTTTATTTTTAAAGGCATAGATATCTTTACCAAAATAAAAGAGCAACACTTAAATGATGTCTACCAAGCACAAATAGAAGTCATTGAATTTAATACTCAAACCAATGCAGGAGTAGCAAGAGTTTTTCAAGCCAATTTTAAAAACTCTACCATTTTTGAAGAAACTCCCTTTGAATTAGAGAATGAATCCCTTGAAAAAATATTAGACTCAATGAGAAAAAAGACAATACTTGTTAACTTTAGACCCATAATTGAGAATTTTGGAAATAAACAATTGGTAAAGAAAATGATTTTAACACTATAAAAGATTCTTTATATTAGAATCATTTAAATTCCAATAAAAGAGTGAGAAATGTTTAAAAATGTAGTATTACTAATAGGTGTTACTTTGTTGTTTACGGGGTGTTTTACAGAAAAAGGAGCAGAGGTATGGACTGCTTGGATTTACCCAGATAAAACCAATAAAAAGAGAAGTATGGAGATTGGTCAATTTCCGTCACTTGAGCAATGTAGAAAAGCAACTACTGATAAACTTGCATCACTTAACTTAACTGACAGAGGTGATTATAAATGTGGCTTAAGATGTGGATATAATGAAGGTCTTAAATCTCTTATTTGTGAGAAGTTAGCAAAATAATTAAAAGCCTTCGAACGAAGGCTTTTTTACTTAATCGCTGAGAGTGTTCTGTACTCTTCAAGTGCAAAATCGTCTGTCATTCCCGTAATATAATCAATAAGTAATCTGCATCTATAATACCACTCTTCAAGTTTGTATTTTTCACTGTTTTGAAGATGAAGTTTTTCAACACTGTTTTTATATGCAACTATATGTTTAGAAGAGAGTCTTTGTATGAGCCTGGTTGAAATATAACAATCAATTCTTTCATTGTTTACAAGTTTTGAAAACTGCTCACTTTCTAGTTCTAATAGTGGTGTATAACTGTCCAATAAACCTGTTAATATTTTATATCCCTTAAGCTCTAAGGTTCTTATATCTTTGTTATTGTATATATTAGCTATGGAGATATTTTGTAAGACTTGAACTGCTTTTGTATATTTACTGTTTTTATCAAACTCCAATAAAGCATAATTAAACTCACCATTAAATATGGATTCATGATTATCTAAATATACCTCAGATACATGAGTAACGAGTGCATGGGTTAGACTGGCTCGAGTGAGTGTTAAAAAAAGATTAAACTGATAAGGTTCATCCTCATTACTTTTGGCTTTTTTATAAAACTTTTCAACCAACTCAAAAAGGTAGGTCTCACCCATCTTTTCACACTCTTTTTTTATCAAAGTATATACATCTTCAAATGTAAGTATTCCCTTATCCACAGCATCTTCAATATCTGCATTTAAATAAGAAATATCATCTGCTGCTTCCATGATATACGTTAAGGGGAATCTACACCCCTTTTTCATCTGTAAACTGTCACATATTTTTTCAACAATTTCTTTTTCAGAATAATAATAACCTGGTTTCTTTTTTAAGTAAGATTGAGGTTCACTTTTTTCAGGTTTTTTCTCATATGCTGCACGAGTGTATTTTAGAATTGATGCTATTTGAGTATAGGAAAGATTAAGTCGTTGCAGTTTTGTTACTACTCGTATGGCTTGTGCATTTCCATCAAAGTTACAAATATCTTGTACCAACATACTTTTAAATGCTTCATTTTCAGTGGAGACATCAACTAGCCCATCAAGTATCTTCACGCCTGTTTTTTTCATCCAATCATTCAGTGCCACTTCTGCAAAATGTCCAAAGGGAGGGTTCCCAATATCATGTAATAAACTGGTCATCTCTGCAGTTGAGATAAACGCATCTCGTAACTCATCTAAGCCAAATTTACCGTCACTTTTTTTTAAAATAGTTTTAGCAATATATCGTGCATTTTGTGCTACTTCTAGGGAGTGGGTAAGTCTGCTCCTTACTGCTGCATTTAACTCCAAAGGAAATACTTGTGTTTTCTTTTGAAGTCTTCGTAAAGAGGGAGCTGAGATTATTCTTCCTCTGTCACTCTCAATTGAAAAGTCTAAGTTATTTAGAGGATAGAGTTCTCTATGTAGTGTAATCTTTTTTGAATAGTCAATCATTTAAAACCTTTTTTCGTAGGCTTAATATATCAAAACTATTAAAAAAAGATGGTTAATACTCCAATATTTCTATTGCTTTTGAAGTAAAAGAATTAAATTCTTTTACTTTCGTACTCCAAAAAACAGAGCATATAATACAGGAATAAATCCTAAGGTTAACACCGTTGCAAACATCAAACCAAATATAATTGAAACTGCCATAGGTTCCCACATAGGTCCACCACTTAAATACAGAGGTACTAATCCTAGAATAGTAGTAAGAGTTGTCAAGAGAATGGGTCTAAACCTACTTAAACTGGCAAGTATGATGGCTTCATAATGGCTCATAGTTCCTGTATCAAACTCTATTTTTATTCTCTCTATTAAAACGATGGCATTGTTTATTACAATTCCAGATAAAGATATGATTCCAAGAAGGGTCATAAATCCAAAGTAAGATTTTGCAATAAGCAAACCATACACGACACCAATAAGCCCTAAAGGAATAGTAGCAAGAATGATAATTGGTTTTTTAATGGAATTAAACTGTGCCACCATTAATAAAAGTATAATCATTCCCGTAATTGGGAGATTTACGGCAATTGATTTTTGTGATTTACCTGTTACTTCATACTCTCCTCCAAACTCATAATAATAACCCAAGTCAAATTCACTTGAATATTCATCAAGCCATGGTTTTATCTGTGCAAAAATATCTAAAGCATTAGCATCTTTTGAAATCTCAGAAGAGATAGTTACTGTTTTAAGTCGGTCTCTTTTGATAATTTTAGACTCTTCATATACTACATTCACATCGGCAACTTGTGAAAGAGGAATATTTCTCCCACTACTTTGAGAATAAACATTTATACCCTCTAGTGCATTTATATTATCTCGAATATTATCATTTGAACGTAATACTATTGGAATTAACTTATCCTCTTTTCTAAATGTTGTTATCTCATATCCACTCAATGCAGTTTGCAAAGAAATAGCAATATCTTCATTTGAAATACCCGCTCTTAATGCTTTGGCTTCATTGATATTGATTTTAAGTTTTTTGTTTTTTAGACCCCAATCATCAGAGATGTTTTTTACACCTTCATAAGTAGAGAGTTTTTGTTTGATTTCATTTGAAATTTCATACAGCTTTTCAATGTTTTTACCACTTATTCTTATCTCCACAGGTTTTTTAACCGGAGGCCCGTTTGCAAGTGGTTTTGCAGATATTTGCATATCAGGAAAGTTCTCAAAACAATACTGTTCCACTTTTTTCATCACTTGTGTATTTGCAAGTAAATCTGTAGTATTGACCAATAAAACAGCAAATTCAGGGCTTGAAAGCTCTTTTGAATATGATATCCAAAATCGTGGTGCCCCCTCCCCTATAAATGAGGCAAAGTTTGTTACACTTTTTTCCTTTTTAATAAACTTATCTCTTATATAGTTTTCAACTTGCTGTAGATTTTTAGAGGTAGTCTCTATTGCAGTGCCAACAGGCATTCGAAGTTCAATGGTAAAACTGGGTTGATCCGATGGTGGGAAAAACAGCTTTGGTACATATTTAAACAAACTCATTGTGAAGATAAACAGTCCCATCACTAACACAACAGACAAGACTCGATTTCCCAATAGAAAATTTAAAATACTTTTATAAATTCGGTATCCGAGGTTGTCAAAACCATGTGGTTTTTCGCCTTTTTTCATAAAGTACATACATAATACGGGAGTAAGAGTAAGCGCTAATACCCATGATGAAAGTAGCGTTAAAGAAACCACTTTAAAAATAGCATTGGTATATTCTCCCGCATTTGATTTGGCTAAGAAGATAGGTAAAAATGCAGCAGCTGTTGTCAGAGAAGACGTAAGTAAAGGAACTTTTAGTTCTTTGGCACTGGACAGTGATGCTTCAAAGGCAGTTTTACCTTTTTGCATCATGACCAAAATAGATTCACTCATTACTATGGCACTATCTACTAATAAGCCCAAGGAGATAATAAGTGCGGCCAATGAAATTTGGTCAATCCAAATATCAAATAAACTCATAAAAATAAAGGCTGAGAATATTGACATGGGAATTAATGTGGCAACGATTAATCCTGTTCGAAACCCCAGAGAAAACAACATTACAATGATAACTAGGCCAATGGCTTGAAGTAAGTTAGAGGTGAAGTTATTTACAATTCTATCCACTAAGTCTGCCTCAAAAAACAGTATGTCCAGATTGACACCATGTGGCAGTTTGTTCTGTACTTTATTTACTAAACTTTTAACCTCTTTACCCATTTGTAATATGTCACCATCTTCTTTCATAGAAATAGCAAGCATCAATGAGTCTTGGGCATCTACTCGAATAAGGTCACTTTGTGGATTATTATATCCACTGATGATATTCGCCACATCTTTTAAATAAATTTTATCACCACTAGGAAGTGGAATAATCGTATTTTGAAGCTCACGAATATTTTCATAGTTTCCAGAAGGTTCTACTGAGAGTCTTTGAGAATTAAGTTTTATACTCCCACCTGAGATAACTATATTTTTTTTACCCAATATTTGTTGTAAATATACAGCACTGATGTTCAGCTTCGCCAAATTGGAGTTATCAAATTCAATAAAAATATTTTGCGGCTGAACCCCAAGTATATCAACTTTTGCCACATCATTGATTCTTAAAAATACATCCTTGGTATCATCTGCAATTTTTTCTAGTTCTTGGTATGATAAACCTTGGGCATTTATAGAAACCAAAGTTCCAAAAACATCTCCAAACTCATCGTTAACAATGGGTTTAGATACACCATTGGGTAATTCTCTTTGTGCTTTATTGACTTTTCTTTGTAGCTTATCCCAAATAACACGCATGTCTTTGTGCTTTTCTAAAATATTTACAAAGATTACAGAAACACCTGTTTTAGAAGTACTTTGTATATTGTCAATTTCAGGCATCTCTTGAATGGCTTTTTCCAGCTTATCAGTTACGAGTTGTTCCACTCTTGTTGCACTGGCACCGCTGAAGTGAGTAACTACTGTGGCAGTTCTAATAATAAAGCCAGGGTCTTTAGCACGAGGAAGATTGATAAAAGAGATGATTCCATAGACTAAAATCATCAAAGAAAATACTAAAGTAACTTTCTCATTTTTAAGGGCGAATTTTGTTATATCCATTTTATTATCTCAATTTCACTGTTAGGTTTTCAAAAACTTGACTCATACCAGCTCTTAAAACCAAATCATCACGATTGAGTCCCTCTAAGACTTCATAACCACTGTTAGTAAGCTTTCCTACTTTTATATCTTTTCTTTGTATTTTAGCCAGCTTGTCTTTCAAAGGAACTGCCACATAAACAAAATATCCTTTTGAATCATTTAACACACTCTCACTGGGTACTTCTAAGATATTACTGTTCTTTGTTTTTGAGTAAAATACAATCGTAGAAGCCATTCCAGATTTTATACGAGAATCTTTTTGTAAGAGTTTTACAATCACTTGAAATGTTTTTAATTCTTCACTGGCTATCTTCGCTATATCACTTACTTTTGCTTCAAAAGTTTCACCTTTGATTGAGTCAAATGTCAACTGAACCACATCATCTTTTGAAATGCTGTTGATGACATTTTCAGGTACTTGTGTTGTCACTGTTAATACATCTTTATCACTGAGTAATATTAAAGGTGTTCCACTGTTCACATTTTCATCTTTTTGCACATAAACTGAAGCAACAAAACCACTTCTTGGTGCTCTTAATTCAGTGTAACTGCTTTGAAGTTTCGAATAAGATAACTGTTCTTGAGCATTTGAGACCTTTGCTTTAATAGCACTGAAGTTTGCCTTAGCACCGTCCAATTCACTTTGGGATACATTTTGATTGATATAGAGTTTTTTAATTCTTTCGTATGAACTTTTTGCATTTTTAAGATTGGCTTTTGCTTCAATAAGTGCATAAGAAGATTGTTGTTCTTGAATCTTATATGGTTTTGAATCAAGTTTTGCGATAACATCTCCTTTTTTAACAAAATCACCAATATCCAAATCAAACTTTTCAATACTTCCATTAACTTTAAAACTTAATTTTATTTGTTTATCTGCTTTTGAAATAGCATTAAAAGATCTACTACTGCTTGCACTTTTTTGAAATGGCTTTGTTACAACCACAGGTCTGAGTACAGTTGTTTCTTTTTGAGATTTTTCTTTTTCGTCTTCGAAACATCCCGTAAAAAGTAGTCCAGTTGCAAGGGCTGCTAAAATTATTGCTTTCATTATAAAACCTCTTTTAATTTGATTTGTATTTCTTCTTTTTTATTTACATCATTTACTATCTCGATATATCCTATAGTGTAAAACATCGTACTTAAGTCAGCCAAATAGGTATATACTGAAGTATTTTTGTGTTTATTTGCAATTATCATAGAGTTTTGTGCATCCAATAAAGTCACGATATTTGACTTACCTTTTGCATATTTATCCTGAATAAGCATGTAGTTTTTATGGGCACTTTTGTATGCTAAACTGGAAAACTTGATGGAATCAAAGCTGGAAGATATACTTTGCATTGTTTGAAATATATTTTTTTGTATCTTTGACTTTTCATTTTGCAGCTGGTATTGTAAATTAATAAGTTCCAGTCTGTTTTTTTCAATAGAGATATTTTTTTTACCACTTTCATAAAGAGGAATTTTTACATTAATTCCAAACTGATATGTGGTGTCATCCCAAGCGTTCACAGTATCAGAGCCTTTTCCTTGCCTATTTAGTGTATTGTTTACATTGGCATTTAAATAAACACTTGGTGAGTACTTACTATTTTTGTTCATTTGAAGTTCTTCTTTTTTTGCCTTGATTAAATCTTCGTAACTTTTCAATGTACTGTGATTTATAATTAAGTCACCACTTAAAAACCTTGATACTTTTTCTAGGTCATGGGGGTTTGAAACTAAGGTTGCAGGTGTTTGCCCAAAAAGTTTAAATAAATCATTTTCAATGGTGTACTCTTTTAAAGAAATTTTTTCTTTGTTGGGAATTTGTAATAAGTTTGACAGTTCAATCTTTGATGTGTTGTATGTTTTTCTTGCATCAACTTGGTCAAGGTTTACATTAGCAAGCTCGCTCTCCCATCTGTAAATATCACTTTTATCGCTGGTCCCTACTTCCAATCTGTTTTTTGCCAAAGCAAGGTTTTGTTTTATAAAGTTAATTTTTTCTTTAACTATCTCATAGTTTTTCTGATAGTTTAGTGTGTTTAAATAGGTTGTAATCACTTTGTATAAAACAGCTTGTTTGATAAGCTTATTTTCACTGTTTTGCGAATCATAAACATACTCTTGGACATTGATATTTGTCGAAGCACTACTTGAATAAATCAATTGTGATAAAGTAATACCTGCTGTTAATGTTTTTTCCCCATTATTATAAGGAGCTCGATCAGCATCTATTTTGCCATAAGAACTTTCAACATAAATATCAGGTCGATAAGCACTTTTTGCATTTTTAATCTCTTCAGCATATAAATACAAAGTATTATTTGAAATTTTGTAATCGTATGAGTTTTCCAAAACCAATTTTAAAGCCTCTTTGAGTGAAATTTCTTTAGTAGATGTATTTAATTCATCTATTTTTTCCACTTTAGTCAATAAATCAAAACTGGGATAAAATTCGATTTTTGAGGCAGTTTCAGAATAGTATTGAATTTGTGCATTGGAGTAAACTTTAATAAGGTTTTCTAAAGTCTCTTTTTCAACAAATACTTGGTAAAGTTGTAAAGCAATGGCTCTTGATATTTTTGTAAAGTCTTTTTTGTTTGATGAAAAAAGAGGTTTATTTTTTAAAGCACTTACCTTACCCTCATAAAAAGATTTGATATTATTTTCATTTAAAAATTTAAACAACATTTCTTTTTTAGATTCTTCTACCCCAACCAAAGATGTAACATACACAAACTCAGCATTTTTATACATGTTTTTTTGTGAAAGTTTATATGTGTTTTTATCTCTGTAATCAATGAAGTCTGCAACTATAGTAGTTATACTACTTTCGCTGAAATTTTCATCAATAAATGCAATGTCTTTTGAATAAGAGGAGAAGTCAATCACACTTAGATTTTTGTCATCAGAACGTTTCTGAATTTTCCAAAAAGTAAACCCAACTGCAATACTTGGTTTGGGAAACTTCTTTTGAGATAGGAGATATGAAGAACTTTTATACCCCACAGTCATTACAACATCAATATTTTTATCCTTAAGTAAACTCAAGTATGTAGAATCAAATTCTTGTCTATTGGTTATTGTATGATTAATAAATGAGATTTTTTCTTCATAATTAAAAAGTTTCTTTGTTTCAGATGTAATTTTTTGACTCAAGTTATTATTGAAGCCATCATCGATTAATGCGATTTTCAAGTCACCGGCATTTAAAAAACCAACCACTAAAAGCAGTAGAAAAGTTACCTTAAATTGTTTCATTATTTTCCTTTTGCAAAAAATCTATAGAGTCCATTAGATTGGTCTTTTCAAGACCTTTTCGAGTCAAATATGGTTTTAAAAAATACAATAAATTCAAAACACCTTTTTTTCTTCTCTCCAATTCACTCAAGTCGTTAGTAACCAGCCAAAAAATCTCCCATTGAGAGCCTATTATCCACGAATTTGCAGTCACAAATTCAAGTTCTTTATGGTCAATTTTTTTCTGATACCCAAAACGCATTTGATGTAAATACAGATTGGTTAATTGTTCAAGTTTAATTTTACTTCCAAAACTTAACGCTTCTTTTACTTTCCCATACGATGACATCAAGTTTGCCATTTCTAAACGTAAAAAACGATATTTGTATTCAAACTCCATCTGGGAAGTTAAAAATTTATAATAATCAAAAGCAGAATCAACATCTTTGTCAATCGATGTAAAATGCGCGCCCAATTCATCCATAAACTTTTGATAAATCAAAATGATTATTTCTTCTTTATTTTTAAAATAATAATACAAATTTCCAACACTGATACCCAACTCATCGCAAATATGTCTTGTTGTGGTGTTTATTGCACCCTTTGTATTAAATAACTCAATAGAAACCTCTATTATTTTTTCTTTTCTTGAACTCAAAATCAACCCTTTAGAACAAATGTTCTAGAAGTATAGAACAAATGTTCTAAATTAAAACTTAAAATAAACTTTTCTGTCTTTTAGGCATTAAAAATCATTTGGAATTAGGTGAGTATGTGAGAAGTGAGTAAATGTAAGTGTAAATTTTTAAATATAGGACTTACTGTTAATAGAGTTTTCCGAACTTCTCAATATATGTAAGGTATACTCGTAAATCAAGTTCATATTGATGGTACTTAGGTTCTATATATTCACACAGTTTATAAAAAGATTTGTCATGTTCTTTTTCTTTCAAGTGTGCCAGTTCATGTACAACTATCATTCTTAAAAACTCTTCAGGCATGTTTTTAAAAATACTCGCCACTCTGATTTCGTTTTTACTTTTTAATTTTCCACCTTGAACTCTTGAGATAATAGTGTGTAATCCTAAAGCATCATTGATGACGTTGATTTTTCCATCATAAATTACTTTACTCAAGGGAAGGGACTTTTTCAAAAACTCATTTTTGATGTCAATGGCATAGTTATATAAACTTTTATCACTTTTGTATTCATGAGCTTCTTTATACTTACTGAGCAGATACTTATCCAGCTTTTTATCGTCAAGCAACTGTGAAACTTGAGTCTTAACTGTCTGGGGATAATGTTCTAGGTATTTTAGTTTTTGCACGTTTTATTTGGCCTCTTCAATTTCGTCTTTTTTTGTAATAAGTAAATCTTTGTTGCTACTATTTTTATACATGTTATCTATTTGTTTTTGCGTTAAGTTCATATAATTCATGATTTTTCCATCCCAAACAAGACAATAATATACTTTCTCTTTTTTGAATATATTTTTCAAATTTGTATATATGTTTTTTAATGCCACGTTTCACCTCTGATTATAATTTCGAATCATACTAAAAATCAGTCTGTTTGTCCAGTTGTCTAGATATAGGTCAATTATTTAAAAATTGATATGTGTTATAATATTAATATACATAATTAAATTTATTTAAAGAAAACAAAAAGGTTATACCCTCTTGAGTACTCACAAACATAAAACCAAAAAAGAACCCATCAGTGATAGAAGAAAATTCTTGCTTAATATGGCAAGAGGTGTGGGTCTTACTGCTTTAGGAGGATTGGTTTGGAGTGCTTATGTTGATGAAGTTACAGCTTCAACACTACTTCTTCGACCTCCTGGAGCACTTGATGAAGAAAATTTTCTCAAAACTTGTATCAAATGTGGTATGTGCGTGGAAGCCTGCCCCTATGATACGCTACTTTTAGCAAAACCTGGAGATAACAAACCTTTGGGAACTCCTTATTTTACTCCAAGGGATGTGCCATGTTATATGTGTCCAGATATTCCCTGTGTTCCTGTTTGTCCAAGTGGTGCTTTAAGCGAAAAGAGTGTTACAACAGATAACAAACTTGACATAAATAAATCCGAAATGGGAGTTGCTGTCATTGACAGTGAAAACTGTATTGCTTATTGGGGAATACAATGTGATGCATGTTATAGAGCCTGCCCTATCTTAGGTGAGGCTATATCCATCGAATATACCAAGAATACTCGAACAGGAAAACACTCACTTATGATACCTATGGTTCACAGTAACATCTGTACAGGATGTGGTTTATGCGAACGTGCATGTGTAACTGAAAAGGCTGCAATATTTGTTCTACCTAAAGAAGTTGCCCTTGGAAAAGCGGGAGATTATTACATCAAAGGCTGGGATGAAAAAAGTGAGCGAAAAATTCGAGCCGCACATATAGACAAAGATGTAACGACCACAACTGAAATAAGTAAGCGCTCGGCATTAGATTCACTTAATGATATGGGAGGTTTATTGGATGACTAACTTTCTTTTCAAACACCGATATCTTTTTTTAAGAAGACTTATACAAGTCTCAATCATGTTCTTGTACTTTGGTGCAAATGCCTTTGGATGGACTATTTTAACGGGAAATCTAAGCTCATCATTGTTCTTAGGGATTATTCCCATGAGTGACCCTTATGCTGTGTTACAAATGTTTGGAGCTGGTGCTATTATTGCAGGTGATTTACTCATTGGCGTATTAATTGTAACGCTTTTTTATATGAGTGTGGGAGGACGTGTCTTTTGCTCGTGGGTATGTCCTGTAAACATCATCACTGATTTAAGTAACTACTTAAGACGAGTTCTAAATATGAACCAAGTAGAGAAAAAGCAACCTGCAAGCAGAAAAATTCGATATTGGGTCATAGGATTAAGTTTGATTATCTCCTTTGTTTTAGGTGTTACCGCTTTTGAGTTTGTCTCCCCTATTTCTATGGTACACAGAGGTATAATTTTTGGACTTGGATTTGGATGGGCAGCGATACTGGTATTGTTTCTATTTGACCTCTTTGTATTAAAAAATGGTTGGTGTGGATATATCTGTCCTTTGGGTGGCTTTTATTCTATTATTGGAAAGTTCAGCCTTATAAGGGTAAATCACAATGCACAGAACTGTACAGCATGCATGAAATGTAAAGAGGTCTGTCCTGAAGTACAAGTACTTTTTATGATAGATAAAAGCAGTGAACCAATACTATCAGGAGAGTGTACTAACTGTGCACGTTGTATTGAAGTATGTGATGATGAGGCACTGAACTTTTCAATCAGAAAACTAAAGAAGTAAAACAATGAAAAAAGCAATAGTACTGCTCTTATTTGTACTTTCTTTTCTTCATGCTCAAGAGTTAATACCCTACAATCAATTTAAAGTAAGTGCTGCAGTTACAGATCTAAAATACAAAAACAACAAACTTTATGTGGCAACAGCAATGGGGAAAATTAATATCTTTGATACCAATAGTTTTACTTTATTAAATAATATTAAAATACCTAAAGTTAAGGATTTTATGGGAGATGTCCTTCCCTCAAAAATCTACTCTTTGGATATTAGGCAAGACAAAGTTATCTTTGCATCTCAAGGTGAGAAAGGCTCTAGACGTCTTTATTTATATGACAAGAAGTTAATTAATGTCATCAATGATAGAGATAACTTCTATATTTCAAAAGTACGATTTGTAGACGAGAATACAGTTGTATTTGCACTTTTAAGCAGTGTAGTATACTTGTATGATATCAAGTTGAAAAAAATACTATGGCAGGTACAAGTTTCCCAATCAAAGTTTTCAGACTTTGAAATCAATGAAAATAAATCAAGACTCATTGTTGCAGATGAAAGTGGTGATTTAAAAGAACTTGATGTAAAAACAGGAAAAATTGTACACTACTATAAAGGCCAAAACCTTGACAATGTCTATCAAGTGGCTTTTGAAAATGGAGTGATAGCAACTGCAGGTCAAGACAGAAAAACAGTTGTTTATCTACACAATAAAAGTGAGTCCTATTTTAAAAGTGCAAGTTTTATCGTCTATAGTGTGGGACTGAGTCCACTGGCATCTAAAGCTGCATTTACACACGATGAAGACAATAACATTTTGATATTTGACATTCAGACAAAAGAAGACTTACATGTGCTAAAAGCACACAAAAGCATTCCAACTGATATTGAGTTTAAAAATGAAAAGGCACTCTTTACTTCAGATAGTAATGATATTGTATATTATTGGAAGTTGGAAGAGTAAACTATTCTTTTAAATACTTATTGAAAATTTCATCGTATTTACCCATGATTTTAATATGTTTTAAACCCTCATTAAAATCATCACGTATTTTTTTATCCCAAAAAATTGGGCGGTAGTCCATGACATTTAATTTTACAAAATGATGTTCTTCCACCTCTTTAAAAATAAATCCTTTCTCTTTTTTAAGTTTTAAGGTAAAGTATTTAAATATTTTACTGTCACTTAATACCACTTCAACTCTTTTTTTATCAAGGGAGAGCACTTGTGCTTCTTGATTGTTTTGTTCGTAATAATTCTCCTCTCTTGAAACCCCATTAAGCCATTTTGGATATCGTTTAATTGCACCTTGAAAAGACAAAACAGATAAGTTTTTTAAATCGTCAGGTGTTTTGATATTTAAATTGTTTTCTTTTAAGGTAATAAATACATTGTCAAACCAAACAGCAGGTTTGCCATAGTGCCCACCTACTTTTGTCAAGTCTTCACCTAAATCTGTAGTAGCAGCATCTACCCATTTGTCTTTAAAAGCCAAAGGAACTCTTGCCAGTGGATAATACTCAGGAACTAAAACATGTCCTTTAAAAGCAAGTGCTTCTCTTATGACTTCTACTTCAAGTCCAGAGTTTGTTTCAGGAAAGGTATAGGGAGGTATATTTTCACCAAATGACATGATAATTTTTTGGCCTTGAGCCATTATTATATTTGAGAGTAAAATTATTATTACAAGAGCTTTTTTCAACATAGCAAAAATCCTTTTCTACTTATATCTGCTTTTATCTTATAAAATAGCTTATCTTACCCATGAACTTCTTTAAAGAATTTGTCAAAAATAACTAAACCATCTTTTCCAAGAAGTCTTTTTTTTACTGGCTCCCAAATGGGATTGGTATGTCCAAAGGCATTTGACAGTACATCTTTTTCACTTTGGGTGAGTGTATAAACCTTTACTCCAAGTGTGTCAAACT
>Ga0209707_1000693_pt1 | contig 19791 bp, 20 predicted proteins | sample EN4Hudsemesocosm_FD_184630 | JGI IMG/M metagenome (GOLD analysis project Ga0209707, IMG submission 184630) | Methane-oxidizing microbial communities from mesocosms in the Hudson Canyon - EN4B Hudson Canyon (SPAdes) (version 2) | ecosystem: Environmental > Aquatic > Marine > Cold seeps | place... | reverse complement strand
TGGTTGTCTCCATTGGTGGGCAATATTTCCGACCATCTCACCCATTGCAGATAGTTTTGCCTGATGCGCTAAAATTTCATCCTTCTTTTTACTTTCTTCTATCGCATCTTCTACTTTATGTTCCAAGTTTTCATTTAAAACTTGAAGTTCAATATTTTTTAATTTAACGTTATCATTTCTTTCTATTAAGTTGTTTTGCATGTCTTGAAAACTTTTTGATAGGTACTCAAATTCATCTTGTGTATTAATATGTATATCGACTTTTTTATTCTCATCTAAAGCAATAGACTCAGCTGCTCTTTTCAACTTTATAAGAGAACTCATTGCTTTATTTCCCAATAAATAGGCAATCAAAGTACTTAACAGAAGTCCAAGAAAGGAGTAGAAAATTACTTCATAGAGGTTTTTTCTGATGGTATTGTGTATATCTTGAATACTATAAACTATAAGTACAGATCCAAGAGAGATATCTTCTTCTTTTATATTTAAAGTATCAACAATATATCTATTATTTAGAGAGTTATTTAATTCTGAAAAAAGATTCTTTTTATGAGAGTAAGTAGATAATAATCTTTTACTTGCATCAAGAACCTTAACCCCCTCGATACTCTCATTTTTAGCAAAGCTCTCCAATATATTATCCAGTGTAGCAAAATCAAATGTTGATAAGGGTACTTTAATAAGACTTGTTAATAAGTGACTACTGATATCTCTTTTTTGTGCAAGTAAATTATCTGTAATTTTCTGTGTATTGAAATAATTAAAGAGGATAATGAAACTTAAAAAAAATATTTCAAGTAAAATAATCAGTAAAATAATTTTATATTTAAAGGATATTTTCATTTTGTACCTGTACAGTAGTGTTGTAAATAATTTTATTATCTTATACTAAGATAACAAAATTATTTCTTTAAGAAAAACTCTACTTAGTTTATTCTATTCTATTTGAAGAATATTTAGTTCATCTCTTAAGGATGAACGGCTTTAAAAAAAGTCAATAAATATCATTGATTAATACCTATTGGCTTTAAATATATTAAGATTTTTTTACAAACTTTGGAGTAATTTTAATGGCACCAACACCTGTGATTTTACAGTCAATATTATGGTCATCTGCACTTTCAACCAGTCGAATATTCTTAATCTTGGTACCAACCTTTACAACAGAAGAACTACCTTTTACTTTTAAATCTTTAATAATAGTTACGTCGTCACCACTTCGCAACGTTGCGCCATTTGAATCTTTTACAGTAAACTCAGCATTTTCAGCTTCAGCTTCTTCTTTTGACCACTCATGTGCACACTCAGGACAAATTATTAAGCTCCCGTCCTCATAAGTATATTCACATTTACATTTTGGACAGTTTGGTAGTTGCTCCATGGATTTCCTTTAGAATTTTATTTTCGTATCATAACTAAACTCTCGTTAGCGTTTGGTAAGAATTCTTTAGAATACGAACAAGTTCATAAATTATGGCATATTTCAAAATATTAACAATTTAATTTAAAGTGTTTTAATCTTTTCTTGGCTATATTTCAAATAAAAAGGACTTATCATCACAGATTTTCTCAAAAGTGTATTTGATTCACTAAATATCATAACAACTTACGAAGCTATTGCTATGCTTCTTGCAATTGCGTATATTTTACTTGCTATCAGACAAAGCATTTGGTGCTGGCCCGCTGCATTCTTATCTACTCTGATTTATTCTGTGTTATTTTTTGATGTCTCTTTACTTATGGATTCAGCTTTAAATGTCTACTATCTTATCATGGCAGTTTATGGTTGGTACTCATGGAAGTACGGAGGAAAACTTCAAGAGAAAGAGTTAGAAGTGACTTCATATGGCTTGAATAAAAATATTAAAATCATATCAATCCTTACTGTTATCTCATTTGCTTTTGGTTACATCATGGCAAATTACACAAGTGCAGATTTTGCTTATATTGATTCATTTACAACAGTATTTGCAGTCTTCACTACCTATATGCTTGCAAAAAAAGTATTAGAAAACTGGATTTATTGGATAGTTATTGATGCTGTTTCTATTTATATCTATATTGAAAAAGGTCTAAACCTTACGGCTATCTTATTTGTAATCTACACTGTGTTAGCATATGTGGCTTATAAAAAATGGAAAGTAGAATATGACCCTGCAAAAGCTCAAACAGTATAAAATATTTAAAAATGAAAAATTACTCAGTCTTGATTTACTTAAAAATCAAGGCTTCTGTAATATAAACTCTTTACTTAAAAGCTCAAAAAAAGAATATCTCTTTCGTCAATTTAAAAGTGAGTCTACTGTGAATATTAGTAGAGCTTACGAATACTCCATACAGAAAAAAGCTTATAAGAAAAAGCTTGCAGCACAGCCACTGTTATTAGATGAAGAAAATCAATTTATGATCTGTGATTTTTTAAAAGGAAAACATAAAAAAACAATAAACAAAAAAGAAATAAAACTGTTGGCAAAAAAAATCAAGCAACTACATAAAATAAAAAGTAATGAAAAAGAGTACCATATAAAAAAAGATTTGAAATACTACAAAGAAAATCTAAATACCAAACAAGCAAAACTAAGCCTAAGTATCTGTAATAAAGAACTTCAGAGATTAAAAAAGTATAAAAAAGAACTGGTCACAACACACCATGACCTCAATCCAAAAAACATCCTCTTTCACAAAAAAGATATTAAGTTTATAGACTGGGAATACGTAGGAGTAAATGATAAGTTTTTTGATTTGGCAACAGTGTGTTTTGAGTTTAAACTGAGTTCAAAAGAAATGAAAATTCTATTAGAATCTTATCAAAAGAAAACAGATAAAAAGCATATAAGAAAACTTCATTCGTACATTAAAATCTACAAACACTTATGTAAACTTTGGTTTATGAGTTTAAAAAAAGACGAAGGTAAAACCAATGGCGTTTGAACTATCTTCAGGCTTTTTGTTCATTTATATCTTCAAGAAAATAAACATCTCTCTCTAATAAATCAATCAAACTTGTTTTGTAATGTGTTAAATAGGTTTCTAGTTCCAAATGTTTCTTCCAAGCCTCTTCAGATTCCCAAGTCTCTATAATTAAAAATTCACCATTTATTTTTTTTCTTTCACTGCCAACTTTTTCAGTAATTTTATTCACTTTATAATAAATACATCCAGGTTCAAGTGGGCATTTCTTTGCCATTTCACCTAAATGATATTCAAATTTTTCGATATTTGAATTATCTTTTACTTTTACATGTACCGTTAAATTAAGCAATTAGTACTCCTTTTTTTCATAAGTATTAATCACATCAATTGATTCATTGACAAAGGCAACATGAACGCCAGCTCCACTGTTTTCAAGGAAGTTTAATTCATCACTTCTAATATCTTCATACTCTACCATTTTCCAAGCTTCTTGCATTTGTATTTCATTTTCGAAATCCAAGATAGAGATGCCATCAATTGGTGCGTCACTGCCATCTCTACACTTATCCTCAAGCACATATTGAGTATATTTTTTAATCTGAGGAAACTTTCTAAACAATGGCCCATGTATTGACTTCCAGTGTTGAATAAAATCCTCATGGGAAGTACCCTCTTTTCGTCTTAATATAACTATAATTTGAAACATAATTTTCCTTCTACTATTGACATCACTTCAGTATTAAGTCATCCAAGCTTTTATTTCAGCACTGAGATGTAAAGGTACTTCAAGGGGGATATTGTGACTTGTACCCTCTCTACAAACCCATTGGAAGTTGTTTTCTTTGTTTTTGATACTCTCTATTGACTTATGATTTAGCAATCTGTCATCACTGCTGTAAAAAAACTTCGTAGGAACTTTAACTTTCATTAGAGGTTCATGCAAATCTACTCTGTTTAAAGTACTTGATAATTGGGAAATAAAAGATTGATGTCCCAAGTCATTAAACATATCCATCATTGTATTTGCAATATGGTGATCATCTTCATTTTCCAGTAATGCTTTTGCTTTTTCAAAACCAAGAGGTTTAAAAGCATTTACTCTTGCCTCTTCAAGTTTTTTGGTTCTATAGTCTATATCTTTTTCTTCTGTTTCGCTGGGAGTTGAACCCACTAAAAAAAGACGTTGTACTCTTGAAGGATATTTTATGGCAAAATAAGATGCAATATACCCACCCAATGAAAAGCCTAAAAGATTTACTTTTTCGCACTCTATTGAAGAATCAAGGAAGTTCACAATTTCATCAAAATCATCACTGTGTGGTATTGGAGTATGAATAAGTTCATATTCATCTAAATGAGGCGTGATTTTGTCCCAAAGCCTATGGTCTGTCATAAGTCCTGGAATAAGATATATTTTTTCTTTCATTGTTTACCTAAAGTTTTTTACAGTTTTAGCGAAAAATAGATTAATAAGAGGTATCTTATCAATTTATTTATTTTTTTTAATCTCTGCATGATTTTAGAATAAATTCCATTGGGCTGATGCTCTATACTACAGGAAGGGAAAATATACCTTTGTTATATCATTTTGTTCGGGATCTTTATGTATGCCTGACATACAAAAGAACTGATCAATAGGAATAATACACAATATAAAAACTCACTGACTTATCATCAAGTGTTTTTGAAAGATAAAATCACACTGTTTTTTGAACCTTTTTCTCTTTTATCTGGGTCATAGAAAACATCTATTATACTAAAACCTGCTTTTTTCATCATACCTGCAGAGGCTAGGTTTTCCTCATGTCTTTCTACTAATACTGTTTTGTATTTTTTTTGTTTTGCCTTATCTAGACACTTTATTAATAGCTGTGTGGCAACGCCTTTTCCTGAATGATTGGAAGATACAACAACATCACCAATAAAACACATATCATCCACAGAACCGTATTTACTTAAATATTCGGGTGATTTATCTCCATCAATTAAAACTGAAAAACCAATAATCTCATTTTCATATGTTGCAACAACCGCTGATGCGGAAGCATTTTGCATAAGTAAAAACTCGTCATCTACACCTTCTTTAGTTAGGTAGTTCCACTCATTCGGTCCATATTTCCAAAGAAGTTTTTTTAATTTATCAATCTCTTCTACTAAAGCATTTCTATACTCTATCACAATCTATCTCCTTCTCTAAATATTTACTTTATTTTTATAGGTAACAAACTTAAAAAACTCAAAGCCTCAGGGAGGCTAAACTGTGCTTTTCTTATATCATTTTGTTGAGGGTCTATAAGATAATTTTTTGATGTTTCAAAATTGGATTTTTGTAAATTATTATTTATAAAAACACTTTGTTTTAAATCACAATCATCAAAAAGTGATTTTTCTAAATTGCACTCTTCAAATCCAGTGTCTTCTATCAGTGAGTTTATAAACTTCATTTGTCGTAAATCTAAAAGATGAAAAGAATTTTGAGAGATATTACAGGCATCAAACTTAACATCATAAGGTTCTACACAAGTACTCCAAGATATACCAATAAGTTTTGATGTTTTAAAAACCACATCATTAAAAGTACAGTTTTTCAATTTTACTAAAGATAAATCACAATTAATAAAAATACATTCTGTGAACTTACAACTGTCAAAAAAACCTTGCGAAAAATTACACTTTGTAAAGGTACAGTTTTCAAAATATATGGAATCCAAATTTTTATCATTGTATTCTACAAATTCTTCTTCCCAATAATCATCTGTTTTAAACATTTCACTCTTTTTTAATTTGATTTTAGCGAACTTTGAAATAAAAATATATTAACCATAAGGAAAAAAACAACTCAGATAGAGCCATTGGCAAAATAAGAACAGATTCAATGATTAATGTAATCTCAAAGAATTTGGGAAAGAATATTTTCAAGCCATGAATGATAGTATAACTCAATCCACCAAGAAATAATAAAAAGCCAATAAGTTTTGGCGTAAATGTACTCTTCAATGCATTTATACTCAAGAAAAACAAATGAACGCCAAAAACAATTAAGCCCAAATTCCACACATATTCAAAAGACTCAAAAGCGAGTAAGACATGAGGTGCTTCGATTTTAGAGATTGCTGGTTCTACTAAGTAAACAATTGAAAGTCCAAGAAATAGTGTATATATGAGCCGTAAACCGCAAGTAAGTATCGCTATGTTTTTATTGTATTTCTCATATATTTTGTACACACCAATGGATACAATTATGTCCAAAAGAACAATCAAAATCCAAGAGATTATTCCAAGTTTAAATAAGTCGTGATTTTTATAAAGTAATTCACTAGTTTGTTTTGCATCCCCCGCAACATATATTTCAGAATGGACAAATCCATAAGAAAAGCCAGCAAGTATTGCCATAAAAAGCATGGAGGTTCCTGTTGCAAGTAGCCATTTACGCTTATATACTTCTGTATACATTAGTTGTTTCCTACAGTCAAAATTTCCAAAATATAATATCAAAATAATCTAAAAAGTTTGTACTTTCTCTTCTTCCCAGACTTAAAACCTTGTTAGATTAAATGTTTAAATCACTGTTCAAAAATAGAGAATAAAGAATATTTTTTTGATTATGTAGAGTATTTTTGTCGAAACTTTGGCAGAAGGTGCGCCGAAATTACGGCAAATTATGGAAAATTACTGAATAAAGCTGTAGATTTTAGCTTCAAATAAGGAAGAGAAGAAAATCAGTGATTGAGCATACGAGGAGTATGTGAGTGAACTGATTTTCTTATTTGACGCAGTATCAAGTTAAAAGATACTGCTTTATTTTATTCCCACTCTATAGTTGCAGGAGGTTTTGAACTAATATCATAAACCACTCTATTAATCCCATCTACTTCATTAATAATTCTTCTTGAAATTGTTTCTAAGATATCATGTGGAATATATGCAAATGTTGCAGTCATACCATCTGTTGCATTTACAATTCTAACACAAACAGTATTATCATAAGTTCTGTTATCACCCATAACTCCAACTGATTTTACGTTTAATAGTACTGTAAAAGCTTGCCACGTTTTGTCATAGTATCCTGTAGCTCTTAATACATCTAACATGATAACATCTGCTTTTCGCAAAATTTCTAAATCAGGAGAGTTTACATCACCCATGATTCGAATAGCAAGTCCAGGTCCTGGGAAAGGATGTCGTCCAATCATATCTTTTGGAAGTCCAAGCTCAAGTCCAAGAAGTCTTACTTCATCTTTAAAGATTTCTCTTAAAGGCTCAATAAGCTCAAAAGTCATCCAATCAGGAAGTCCACCCACATTGTGGTGAGATTTGATTGTTTTAGAAGGTCCTTTAACAGATACGGATTCAATAACATCTGTATATAAAGTTCCTTGTGCTAAAAACTCAATACCATCGTGTTTTTTAGCTTCAACATCAAATACTTCAATAAATGTTTCACCAATGATTTTTCGCTTACGTTCAGGATCTGTTACATCTTTAAGTCTTGAAAGAAACATTTCACTGGCATCGACAGTGATTAAAGGAACACCTCTGCTTTTAAACATCGCTTGGACTTGTTCTCTTTCATTTGCTCGTAATAATCCATTATCAACAAATACAGGTACAAGTTGCTCACCAATAGCTTCAGCTAACAGTGTTGCAACAACAGAGCTATCAACTCCACCACTTACACCACAAAGAACTTTTTTATTCCCAACTTGCGCTTTGATTTTAGCAATTTGTTCTTTAGCAAAACCACCCATGTTCCAAGTTGATTCACAATCACAAATATATTTTGCGAAGTTTTTAAGGATTTTACTTCCTTCTTCCGAATGATAAACTTCTGGATGAAATTGGAATGCATAGATATTTTCTTTTTCATTTGCAATTGCAGCAAATGGTGAGTTTTCACTGGTACCAATTACTTCAAAACCATCTGCTAATTTATCCACTTTATCTCCATGAGACATCCATACAATTTGTTCATCACTAGTATTTTTGAAAATAGCATTATCTTTTTCAAATTTAAGTTTTGCTTTTCCATATTCGTGATGATCAGCAGGTATTACACTTCCACCAAAATGTTGTGAAATAAGTTGCATTCCATAACAAATACCAAGAATTGGAAGACCTAAATCATAAATTGCCTCATCAGGATGATAAGAATCTTTTGCGTAAACAGAAGCAGGACCACCTGAAAGAATGATACCTTTTGGTGTTCGGGCTTTAATATCCTCTAGTTTTTCATTATAAGGTACAATTTCACTGTACACACCACTTTCTCTAAGTTTTCTAGCTATGATTTGAGTATATTGACTACCAAAATCTAATACAACTATTGGGACATGTTTCATTAAGTCTATTCCTTGATTGCTTTTGTTTTTTATATTTTGCGATTGTATCTAAAAAGGTTTTTAAAGTTGATAAAGTGAATTTAAATATTTAGTTTCGTTCAGATAGAGCCAATTTTAATCCAAGTGCTATTAATATAACACCACTTGTTTTATTAATATAGTTTAAAACTATTGGTCGGGCCTTAAGCCAAAATGATAGTAGACCTGATATGAATCCAATAGGTGCTTTTATAAAAAATGTCAAAACAGCAAAGGTTGTTCCCAGAATAAAAAGTTGTGTCGCTTCACTTCCACCATTTGGTATAATAAATTGAGGTAAATAAGAAAAATAAAATATGGTTATTTTAGGATTCATAATATTAGACAATGAACCTTCTGTAAACATTTTTTTATAGGAAACTTCACTCAAATGTGTTGTAGATAATCTGTTTTCTTTTGAGCGTAATAATTGATATCCAATATACATCAAATATCCTGCACCAATAAATTTAATACAGTTAAACAACCATTCACTCGCAAGCAATAATGCTCCTAATCCTAAAGTTGCTAAAAGAGTATGTCCCATAAGCCCAACACTTACACCAAGTGCAGTTATAATTCCTGCTTTTTTACCTTGTGAAATAGAACGTGACATCACTAAAATCATATCTTGACCAGGAGTGAGTATAATAATTATAGAAGTAAAAATAAAAAGAAGTGTAATTGATTCCACAATAAACTCCTTTCAAAGTTTTTAAACAAAAAAGCCTCTTACAAAATAGGTAAGAGGCTTTAGATGATGGATGTTTTTTCTAAAATCAAGGCGAGATTCAATTTTTGAGAAAAACATACAGAAAGTATGTGCCGAACAAAAATTTAATATCAACGCCGAGTTTAGATAAAAGAGGCTTTATATTAAGCCTCTTATGCTCCGATTCCTAGCATTTGATATTGAACATACCAAACACCAACAGAAACAAAGTATCCAATTACAATTGTCCATGCATATTTCATGTGTGAACCAAAGGTATAGATACCATGTAATTTACCCATAACACCAACACCAGCAGCAGATCCAAATGAAATCATTGAACCACCAACACCTGCTGTTAATGTTACTAACATCCATTGAGATAAATCCATCGCTGGAGATGCTTTAAGTACTGCTGACATAACTGGAATATTATCAACGATTGCAGATAAGAATCCAACTCCAATATTTGACCATGTAGGTCCAAGAACATTTGGATCATAAACAACAGCAGCAAGTGCAAGCCAACCAATAAAGTATAATGCTCCAACAGCTGAAAGAATACCAAAGAAGAACAATAACGTGTTATATTCTACTTTTGCAATTGAATCAAAAATCTTAAAATGGTCTTTTCCATGTTGTCTTTTTAACTTGTAAGAGTAAAGTTTTAATACTGCTAAACCAAACATCATACCCCACATAGCTGGTAAATGTAAAACTTGGTGAGAAATTACCGCACAAGCAATAGTCATAATACCTAATAACATTACAGTTTTAGAACCTTCAGCCATTTCTGGTTTTTTCTCTTTGGCTGCATCAAAAGGAGGTACTTCATCTGGAACAAATTTAGATAATAAAAATGCTGTTACTAAGTATCCAACAATTGAAGCTGGGAATAAGAATAAGAAGTCTGTAAACGTACCTTTTCCTGCTGTCCATGCCATAAGTGTTGTGATATCACCAAAAGGAGACCAAGCACCACCAGCATTTGCAGAAACAACAATATTGATTGCTCCTGGTATTAAGAAATCTTTTCTTGTTTTCTCAATAGTAATTAAAACCGTTGCTAAAATTAACGCTGTTGTTAAGTTATCCGCAATTGGTGATAAGAAGAATGCAATAAAACCAGTTGCCCAAAACAGTTGTTTATACGTTAAGCCTCTTGTTACTAGGTTATATTTAAGTCTGTCAAATACACCCATGTGTATTAAAGATTCAATATATGTCATAGCAACAAATAAGAAAAAGAAAATTCCAGAGATTTCAAGAATCAAGTGATTCGCTTGAATATGTATCTGATTCATATCTAAATGATTTAAATAATAATAAATAGCAATTAGAATAAACATAAAAGTACCAATAAATAATGCTGGCTTTGCCTTATCTATCTCATATACTTCCTCTGCTGCCACAAAATAATAACCTACTGCAAAAATAAGTAATGCCGAATAACCTACCCATGTAAAAGTTATATCTGGAATTTCTCCTGTAGCTGCTCCTCCACTTGCAAATGCAAGTCCTGCAAAACACAGTAACGAAATTAAAACTTTAATCATTAATTCTCCTTAAATAATGCGCCCCTAGAGATTTCTCTCTTTTTAGAGCCGCTTGTAATATGGATTTTGCCGTAAGAAGTCTTAAAAATAACAATCTTCCGACATCTTCTTTTAAGAATGTTTCTATTTGTATCAATGCGCTTTCCAAGTTAGAGGTATTTCTCACTATAGAAGCATTTTCCCACATAATTTTACGTAAATTATTTTTTATGTTTTTATCGATACCTTTATTTCTTACAAAAGATTTTATCTCATTTGTATAATTTTCATATGAAATTTTAAAATTAGTTTTCAAGGAATCTTCAATAGCAAGTTTTGAGAAGACAACCCCTTCAAGTAGAGAATTTGATGCCAGTCTGTTTGCACCATGTAAACCACTACATCCCGCTTCTCCAATAGCATAAAGGTTTTTTATTCCCTTTACTTTAGCGTTTAAGTCTATCTCAATTCCTCCCATCGCATAATGAAAAGCAGGAGAAATAGGTACTCTCTCAAATGGCAAATCATAACCAAGGTCTTTTATATTGGCATAAATATTGGGAAAACGTTTTTTGAAAAATACTTTATCGAAGGCCTCAAAACTTAAAAATATATCTTTATTAGTTTTAGAGTTATGATCAAAAATTGCTCGACTTACAACATCTCTTGGTGCTAATTCTCCATCTTCATGGTAATCAAACAAAAAGCGTTTATTGTCTTCATCAACAACAAATGCGCCCTCTCCTCTTAACGCTTCAGATAAAAGGGGTTTTCTAGCGAAAGACGTTCCCTTCAACACAGTAGGATGAAATTGCATCATTTCCATATCTTTTAAAGACAAGTTCTTTTCAAAACAGATACCTTGCACTTCCCCTGCAATTGCAGGAGAATTTGTATGATATTTATAAATAGAGCCAATTCCACCACTTGCCAAGATTACGTTGTTAGCATATGCCACTTTTTGTGTGGTTTCATCGGTGAAGTACTGAGCCCCATAACAAACATCATCTTGTATAAGTAAGTCACAAACAACAGCATCTGTAACAATACTATGTTGACAATTTTCAAGTAAAAACATATGTATCATACGACCCGTTGCATCACCATCAGCATGCAAAATTCTACTTCTACTGTGTGCAGCTTCTTTGGTATAAGCTAATTTACCTTTGGCATTTTTGTCAAACTCTAAACCTGAGTTAATTAAATCTTCCACACATGCTTTTGAATGTTGACTTAAGGTCTCTACGGCTTCTTTGTTATTGTAATGTACACCAGCATTTAAAGTATCTTGTATATGATCTTTAATGTCAGCGTTATCAACTGCAGTTGCTATTCCACCTTGTGCATAAAATGTATTACACTCCCAAGGAGATTTCTTACACAGTACTAAGACTGATTTATTTTGGGGAATAAGCCGGGCAGCATTAAGTCCAGCAATACCTGAACCAATAATTAGATAGTCATAAATCATTTTTTTATTTGTTGCTCTTTTTTAGTTTCGTCAACATATACTGGTGGTTTTTTATAACCACACCCACTTAATGATAATAAAAGTCCTGCTATAATAACAGAATGAAAAAAGTTAATGATATTCTTACGCATTTGAAATACAGTCCTGAATTTAAAAAGATTAATACCAGTCAAAAACTTGAAAAGCTAATACAAGTTCTACCCTTAAAATTAAAAAAGGGTGTAAAATTTGCTTATATTAAAAAACAAATATTATTTTTTGTATTAAAACATCCAGTTTATAAAATGGAGTTCGAGTATAACAAAGAAATTATAAAATCACTATTAAAAAAAGCAGGCATCAAAAACGTGGAAGAAATCAGGTTTTTCGTAACAAATAAGTTAGAAAAAAAAGAGGATAAAGTTGTGGAACCTCCCTCATTTAAGGAGCGCTCTTATGGTATTTTCCAAAACAGTGTTAAAGATAAAAAACTACGAGAAAAGTTTGAAGAAATACGAAAAATAATCAGTAAGTCTTGATAATTTTCTCAATCTTTTTATACTCGGGAAGGTAAGTAGCTACTAAAGCCCAAAAATAACGTGAATGATTTTTGTGCTTAATATGTGCCAACTCATGCACAACTACATAAGTTATAGCTTCTAGAGGAAGTTTCATCAAGTAAATATTTAGATTGATATTATTAATACTGGAACAACTCCCCCATCTACTTTTGTTTTTCCTAAACTTTAAACTATTTGGATAGAGTTTCATTTGTTTTGCACATTCATCTACAATTGAAGGTATGATTTCCTCCGCTTTTTTTCTGTAGAATTCATCTATATCTACAATTCTTTCACTATAGGTATCTCTGTGATATTTTTTTCCCAGATAAAAAAACTCATCGTAGTTTATTTTTTTACTTTTAAGCCTGTTTATGTGTTTTTCTATCCATTGAGACTTTGAATCAATAAACTTTTTTGCATCACTTTTTGTAAAAAAGAGATTTCCTTTGATTCTGATATTTTTTTCATCAATGATTTTCATATAGGCATGTTTTAATTTGATTTTCTTTTCAAATAGTACATTAATTTCATTATTAGCAAGACGTATTTTAAATTCCAAGATATGCCCATTTTCATTTTTTCTTATATTAACCAAATATTTTGAAATAAAAGGTAAACAAACTATTAAATGACTTTCCTGTCATATATACACTGTTTATACACATTTGGTACATATATTAAGTTTTATTTACAATTTAGCCATTTTTCTTAAGTAATTTTTAGATAAAATCCATTAAATTTAACAATAGGATAAGCATAAATGGAATTAGCAAATAGAATGGACAATCTTTCTCCTTCTGTGACTATGGCTATCACAGCTTTAGCGAGAGAGCTAAAAGCTGAAGGAAAAGACATACTTAGTTTTAGTGCAGGTGAACCTGACTTTAATACACCAGACGTTATCAAAGAGGCTGCAATTACAGCTATCAGAGATGGGTACACCAAGTACACCGCTGTTGAAGGTATTACTGAAGCTAAGCAAGCTATTATAAATAAACTTAAACGTGACCATGGATTGAACTATGAACTGGGACACATTGTTATTAGTAATGGAGCTAAACACTCATTGTTTAACCTTTTTCAACTTCTAATTAAAGAAGGAGATGAAGTAATCATCCCTGCACCTTATTGGGTGACTTACCCAGAGCAAGTAAAATTCTCTGATGGAGTGCCTGTATTTATTGAAACTGATGACAGCACAAACTTTAAAGTAACTGCTGAACAAATTAAAGCAGCAATTACTCCAAAAACAACTATTTTACTTTTAAATACGCCTTCAAACCCAACAGGTGCTGTTTACTCAAGAGAAGAGTTAACTGCTATTGGGAAAGTTCTTGAAGGTACAGATATTTTAGTATTCTCAGATGAGATGTACGAAAAAATCATGTATGATGGAAAAGAATTCACTGCAGCTGCACAAGTAAGTAATGATATGTATGAGAGAACTGTTACGATTAATGGCTTGAGTAAATCTGTTGCAATGACAGGATGGCGTTTTGGATATATAGCAACTCCAAAAACACAACTGGTAAAAGCCATGATTAAACTTCAAGGGCAATGTACTTCAAATGTAAACTCAATCACACAGCATGCTGCAATCGCAGCACTTGATGGTCTGGCAGATGATTCAATTGAAATGATGAAAAAAGAATTTGAAAAAAGAAGAAACATCGCGGTTGAACAATTTAATGCCATTAAAGGAATTACTTGTGTTAATCCTGATGGTGCATTTTATCTTTTTGTAAATATCAAAGAGATAACAAATGACTCTATGGAATTTTCAGCTAAACTTTTAGAAGAGCAAGGAGTTGCTGTGGTACCTGGTCTTGCATTTGGAACAGAGGGGTACTTTAGATTCTCATTTGCTACAGATTTAGCATCTATTGAAGAGGGTATCCGACGAATTAAAAAGTTTGTTGAAAAGAACTGATTCACCACATAAGAGAGCTTATACATTAAGCTCTCTTACTTAAATAAAGAGAGCAAATTATATGAGCCCACAAAAAAAAGCCACCCTTATTTCAAGTTGTGTTGCAGCTGCCTTAACTATTATAAAACTCTCCGTTGGATTACTCAGTGGTTCAGTTGCTCTTTTAGCATCTGCTATTGATTCTGTTTTAGATTTTTTTGTCTCTATATTTAACTATTTTGCCATCAAAAATTCCGAAAAACCAGCAGATAAACGTTTCAACTATGGAAGAGGAAAGATAGAAGCCCTTGCCAGTGTCATTGAGGGAACTATTATTGCAGTGTCGGGTCTTTTTTTACTCTACCAAGCGGTTAAAAAATATATCAATGGTGATCAATCACTCTATCTTGATATTTCATTAATTGTTATGGTTATATCTTTGATTATTACAATAGGTTTAGTTACTTATTTAAATAAAGTTGCTAAAGAAACCAACAGTATGGTCATAAAAGCAGATGCATTACATTATAAAACCGATATTTATTCCAATGTCGCAGTTTTAGTTTCACTACTTCTGATTCAATTTACGGGTTATGAAATATTTGATATTGTTATTGGTGCAGGTATATCTTTATATATTATTTATTCAGCTTATGAACTGATACAAGAAGGTGTTTTAATACTTTTGGATCGCTCACTTGACGAAGAGATAGTGAACAACATCAAAACAATCATAACCGAATCAAAAAGAGTTAATACCTATCATATGTTAAAAACAAGAGAAGCAGGACAGCAAACCTATGTGGATGTCCACTTGGTCTTTGATACAAACATCACCCTACTCTCTGCCCATAAAGCCAGTGATGATATAGAATTCAAAATCAAAGAGCTTGATAGGTCAAAAGATTGGATTTTAGGAATACACTTAGACCCTTACGACGATTCCATTATCAACAATGAACATTAAGACTGTAAAGGTATAAAAGGTTTTCTTCTCACATCGTCGTTATGTTGATCTATTAGAAGTTTAAGTAAAAACTGATAGTTATTACTTTTTATTTGTTCTAACATCTGTAACCTATGTTTAATCTTTTGTGATTTTTTGAGTATCTCTACAAAAGACTTATTGCTCTGTTTTAATTTTTCTTCGCTTGAAATATCTGAATCAGACTTAATGAGATAGATAAGAAAGTCACTCATATAATACTGCATAAAAAGTGTTAACTCACACACCATATCTAAAGGTTCTTCTTTTTTAATATACGCACTTTCATTACCCGTTTTTATTTGGGTCATACGGGAAAACATATCATTAAGTTTTGGCACTATACAAGAAGTCTTATTTTTAGCTTGTTTCAATTTTATCAGTAAAATGCAATCCCAAATTGCCGTTACAAACTCTTTGCAATGATTTGATAAATTGTAGTTAATATACTCGAAGTTATTGCCAGCTTCAAACTCTACTTTTTTAAGTGTTTGAGTATTTATTCCTTCAAAAGTAGTCATGTATTTAATTTTTTCCAAAAAGTTTAAACTCTTTTGTGAAAAAATTGATTTTTCAAATACTTCAAAAATATCTTCTTCATCTTGTGCTGTAATATCATGTATATCTCTTAAGGAAAACAAGGAGTCAGATAAATCTCCTATGTTTATAGTCATTTGAATTTGTTTTAAATACTCTTTTGCATCATTGAGCTCTTCTGACTCACTTCCACTTTGTATAAACAAAACTTCGTCAAAACTTTTATAGGTAAATGTTTGTTTCATAAAATGCCTTATTATGGATAGTTAATGGATATTTGGGTATTATCTCAAAATTAATTAGAAATTATATCCACCCAATTCTTTAAAAAAGCGCAAACAGGAAACAAAAATAAAATGGCACTCATAGACTTACAAAATATATCTAAACAATACGACACAAAAGTAATTTTAAAAGATGCGAACTTCAGTCTTAACTCGGGACAAAGAGTAGCAGTTATTGGGCAAAACGGTCAAGGTAAATCAACCTTGATGAAAATTATTATGAACCAAGTTGAAGTTGATGATGGTATTAAAGCAATTGATAAAACAATCAAAATTGAAATGCTGGATCAACAGCCAAAGTTTAGTGAGAACATAACAGTTAAGGTTGCTATTGAGGAACAATTAACAGAGCTAAAAGCCGCAAAAGACCAATACGATGAAATAACCTTACTCGTAATTGAAGACTATGAGAACAAAGTACTATTAAACAAACAAGCACAATTAGCGACTTTCTTAGACTTTCATAATGCTTGGGACTTAGACAATATGGTTGAGCGAGTATTAAGAGAGTTTCACTTAAAAGAATATGAAAACAAAGCAGTTTCACTTTTAAGTGGAGGTGAGCAACGCCGAGTTAGTCTCGCAGGTCTATTACTTAAAAAACCGGATGTATTATTACTGGATGAGCCTACGAATCACCTTGATGTTTATATGGTGGAGTTTTTAGAGCAACTGTTATTAAAAGAAAATTTTACTTTACTGTTTATCTCACATGATAGATATTTTATAGATAACATTGCCACATCTGTTATTGAAATCGAGGGAGGGAAACTTAGAAAATTCCACGGTGGATACAGTGATTATTTAACACAAAAAGAAGAGTTATTAAGCAATCTACAAAAGGACCATGACAATTTACTTCGTTTGGTTAAAAGAGAAGCCCATTGGATGCAACGTGGTGTTACTGCTAGACGTAAAAGAAATCAAAGAAGAAAATCAGAATATTTTGACTTAAAGAAACAAGCACAATCAAACCCTGCTCAAATCAACAAAATGAAAGTTGAACTGCAACGGGAACAAAAAGCATTTAATAAAACCGATGGAAATATTCTTAATAAAAAGAAAATGCTGTTCGAATTAGATAAAATTGGAAAATCTCTTGGAGATAAACTTCTCATTAAAAATTTCACAACAAGAATCATCCAAAAAGATACTATTGCAATTGTAGGACCAAATGGAAGTGGAAAGTCAACATTGCTTAAAATATTCATGGAAAAAATGGCCATTGATAGTGGTAAGTTTAAAAAAGGCGAGTTTAAAATTGGCTATTTTGACCAACAAAGAGAAATGCTTGATGATAGTCAAAGTATAATGCATACCTTTTGTCCCAATGGAGGTGACAGGGTTGTACTTAATGATGGTACAAATATGCACGTATATGGATATTTGAAAAACTTTTTATTTCCAAGAGAGTATTTAGAAAAAAAAGTGGGCATTTTAAGTGGTGGTGAAAAAAACAGAGTTGCCCTGGCCCTTTTATTTACCAAACAAATTGACTGTCTAATCTTAGATGAGCCTACCAATGACTTGGATATTCCTACTATTAATATTCTTGAAGAGTATTTAGAAAACTTTCAAGGTGCAGTTATTATTGTAAGTCACGATAGGTATTTTGTAGATAAAATCGCAAAAAAACTCTATGTTTTTAAAGGAGATGGAACCATCATGGAAAGTCATCAACCTTACAGTGAATATTTAGAAATTGAAAAAGAGATAAACGACATCAGTTCTTTTGAAAAAGAGATATCTTCTAAAGTAACACAAGTAGTACCCCAAACACAAAAGAAAAAAACCCAAACAAAACTGGGCTTTAATGAAAAAAGAGAATATGATTCTCTGCCTTTAGAAATAGAAAACTATGAAAATAAGATTGAAGAGTTAAACGCCTGTCTAATGGACCCAAAGTGTTATGAACAAAAAGGTATCGTTGTGGTTTCACAAGAGCTTGAAGCCATTGAAAAAGAGTATGAGTTGAAGGTCGAACGCTTTTTAGAACTTGAGGAACTAGTTGAAAGTTTTAATAGCTAATTCGTTATAATCTACACTATTATAAAAAGAAGGTATATATTTATGAGTTTAAAAGAATTATTAAAATCTGATTTAAAAGATGCTATGAGAGCAAAAGAAATTATTAGAAGAGACTGTATTCGAGCAATCAATACTATGATAAAACAAATTGAAGTTGATGAAAGAAGAGATTTAGATGATGCTGAAGTTCTAAAACTGATTCAAAGAGGAATCAAACAAAGAATGGAAGCAGCTACTGCATATAATGAAGCGGGTCGTTCTGATTTAGAAGAGAAAGAATTAGGTCAAGTTGAGATTTTCAAAGCCTATTTACCACAACAGTTAAGTGATGATGAGCTTGAAAGTAAAACCAAAGCTATTATTGAAAAAGTTGGTGCTTCTTCAATGAAAGATATGGGTAAAGTAATGGGCGTATCTAGCAAAGAGTTTGCTGGTGTTGCAGATGGAAAAAGAATAAATGAAATGGTAAAAAAACTTTTAGGATAAACCTATGAATAATATTGCAGAAGTAGTTGATACAACCTTATTAAATCTTGGAAATAAAAATATTGAACCTACTCCAAATGCTTACCAAAAAGAGTTTTGTGTAGTTGCTAAAGAGATGAAATTTCAAGTTGAAGAGTGTGAGAAATTTAAAGAATTGGTTCAGAAACTCAGTGAAAGTGAACAAAAAGAAGTTTCTGAGAAAAAGATTGAATCTGTTGATGATTTGGTTGAGTTGCTTTTAAACAGAGTTGCAAGTAAAAACCTAGATACCCTAGCATCACTCTTTAAGTCTTCTCTAACACCTTCGATTAATATTGAACTTGATGAAAACCTAGCTAAGTTCTCAATAAAAATTGGTAATTCTCCTTCTTTGATGTTTGAAGAAGATATTCAAAAAGAGATGCAGTCTTATATCACCAAAAGATTTGAGGCAGACCAAAGTATTGTTAAACAAAAAACGGAAGATATTGCTAAACTCGTAACTCTTATGGGTAAGTACCTAAATGATGCAATTTCAAGTAGTGGAAGTGGTTCGGGCAATGTATCTGAAATCAAAGATAAAATCGAATCACTTGATATGTCGAATGGTAACTTAAAAGAGTTATCTTTACTTCAAAGTAAACTCGTAAGTGCTGCATTATCTATCGAAAATGAGATGTCTGCTGTGGGTGAAAAATTCAAGGATGGAAGAAGCCAAGTTAATAAACTTGAACAAAAAATCCAAAAACTTGAAGAAGAGTTAGACAGTGCAAAAAAAGAGAGTTCTATTGACCACCTAACAGGGTTATTAACAAGAAGAGCTTTTGATGATGAAATACAAAGAATTGAAAACTTGTATGTGAGAAATGGCACTCAATACGCCATTATCTTTTTTGATATTGATCACTTTAAAGATGTAAATGATACATATGGGCACGAAGGTGGCGATGTGATTTTAAAAACATTTGGTAAAGTTTTACAAAAAGAAACAAGAGAAAATGATATCGTATGTAGATACGGAGGAGAAGAGTTTGTGGCTATCATTCACTTCAA
>Ga0209707_1000692_pt1 | contig 19814 bp, 16 predicted proteins | sample EN4Hudsemesocosm_FD_184630 | JGI IMG/M metagenome (GOLD analysis project Ga0209707, IMG submission 184630) | Methane-oxidizing microbial communities from mesocosms in the Hudson Canyon - EN4B Hudson Canyon (SPAdes) (version 2) | ecosystem: Environmental > Aquatic > Marine > Cold seeps | place... | reverse complement strand
AGATGGTGAGCCAATGGACGCGGATATTACGATTACTCGAAAAGGGAAGAAAACGATTCATGAGTATAGTGTTAATGGCAAAATCTATAAAATAAAAATAATCCCTGATGTCGGACCTGCTTATTACTTTATTGACCCTGATGGTGATGGGGAAATGGAAGAAGTAACAGCTAGCGATTTAGATGATAAATTGAAAATCAATCAATGGACTATTTTTAGTTGGTAAGCATTGTCAGTTTATACTTCACTTAGTCAGGCTCAAATTGAGCAGTTTATTGGTTCTTATGGAATTACTTCACTTAAGCAGTTTTCGGGAATTAGTGCAGGGATAGAAAATACCAATTATTTATTAAATACAGAGCAAGGTGACTTTGTCTTAACGGTGTATGAGCACTTTAAGGGGCATGAGGTCAGTGAGTATTTGCGCTTAATGCAGCAATTAAGCGAGACTGCAGCTTATTACCCTTGTCCGCTGGTCGATTCTAAGCAACAAAATTTGAGAGTTCTGTTTAATAAGCCCGCTGCTTTATTTAAGTGTTTGCCGGGCGAGTCTGTTGCTATTGCTACGCTTAAACAATGTCAATCGATTGCAGCGGCTTTGGCGCGCTTACACCTAAGTAGCCCAGCCATACAGTTTACTAAGAAAAATCCTCGATCTCTTATTGATTTACAGATAAGTGCGCAGCAACTCGCGCAGTATTTATCTGCCCAAGATTTAGCTTTGTTGGAAGACGAGCTAGCTTACCAATTTAATCAAGGTACAGGTCATTTAGCACAAGGCATTATTCATGCTGATTTATTTAAAGATAATGTTTTATTTGTAGACGACACTATTACTGGTTTATTGGATTTGTATGCCGCTTGTTATGACTGCTTTATCTTGGATGTTGCTGTTGCTTTGAATGATTGGTGTACTGATAAGCAAGGTTTGTTTGAACAAACAAAACAACAAGCTTTTTTACAAGCTTATCAAGCAGTACGTCGTTTTTCGGTAGTAGAAGAGCAGATGTTACCTGTATTTTTAAGGCGTGCCAGTTTGCGTTTTTGGTTGTCTCGTTTGGAGCATCGATTTAGCTCAAGGGCAGGGGAGATAACCCAAGATAAAGATCCGGATGAGTTTAAGCTGCTGTTGCTAAGGCATAGAGAATCAGTATAACCTTATGAAATATAAGCTTGTATTTGCAGGCTAATAATACATTTTGCATGTTACAATCAAAACCAGTTGTATCAAATAATAATTATAAAGAGGAGTTCACAATGAAATTGAAACAGGGCTTATTAGCAGGTGCGGTACTTTTATTTTCAGTTGCTGCAAATGCTGAAGTTAAATTAGAAAATGATTCTAAAATTTTAGGTAAATGGAACTTGTATGCTGAGGCGATAGGGTTAGAGAAAGAGAAAGTACAGCTATTTTCTAAATGGGATTTTAGAAAAGATGGCATTTTACATACTGAATCAGAGGATCGCTTTGGTAGAACTAAGACGCTAGTGATTGATTTGAAATATGCAGTTGAAGATGGTGTGATTAAGAAGCAAAAAACCGTGGGTCGTTCAAAAATGGAAAGCTGTAAAGTCATCGTTTTGGATGGTAATGATATGACATTAAAGTGTACATTTGTGCATTTATTTTTACGTCGTTAAGCCAAATAGAATCATGTAGGGCGGACTTTAGTCCGGCCTACATTTTAGGTTAACTCCCCCAGCTATTCTCACTGACAAACTCTTCTAAAGCGCGTCCTTCTGCCCAGTTTTCTATTTCTAGCATTGGTTTAGCGTAAAATTCTTCTACATGTCCTAAACACAATATCGCTATCGGTTGACTACCTGCAGGCATCTTTAGCAAGGTAGATAATTTATCCGGATCAAATAAAGAGACCCAGCCCATGCCTAACCCTTCTGCGCGTGCTGCGAGCCAAATGTTTTGTATGGCACAAGAGGCGGAAGCCAGATCCATTTCGGGTAAAGTGCGGCGGCCAAAAATATGTTGTTCGCGATGGTTAGGTAAAGCGACGACTAAGAGTTCGGCACATTCTAAAACCCCTTCAACTTTAAGCTTCATAAATTCATCTTCGCGCTCGCCTAAGGCCTGGGCTGTTAATTGTCGCTCTACTTCGACTAAGTGATAAATCGACTGACGCAGAGTGTTAGAGGTAATGCGAATAAAACGCCACGGCTGCATTAAGCCGACGCTGCCGGCTTGATGTGCTGCTTGGAGTAATTTAGCTAAAGTTTCAGCAGGAATCGGCTGATCAATAAAGTGACGCATATCTCGGCGTTCGGCTATCGCACGATAAACACCCGCAATTTCTGCCTCAGAAAATTTATGCTTATCCATAGACTAATACCCAATTAACTAAAACAGCAGCTTCGATGATTTCTACACAGGCACCATAAACATCGCCGGTCATTCCTTGTATGCGCTGTAAGGCTAAATAGCGTATCCAGCCGACAATAAAGAGCGTGCTAAGAACAATATAAACTGAGAAAAACCAGATGCAAGAGGCCAGTGCAATAACGATGATGACAAGTGCGACTTGTTTAGGAAGATGCTGTTGCATGGCACTACCTAAGCCATTTTCTCGGATATACGGGGTGCTGAGCATCAATATTAAAATGCTTAAGCGCGCTAAAAATGGTGCGACTAAAAGCGGCAGTAGCGCTTGATCTGAGCTAAGCAGATGTTGTAACGCGCTCCACTTTAAAAGTAACAGTAAAACTAAAACAATCACTGCAATAGGTCCAGCAGCGGGGTCTTTCATTATCGATAAACTACGCGTTTTATCACCTAAACCACCTACCCAAGCATCACTACAATCAGCTAATCCATCCAAATGTAAGCCGCCGGTTATAAAGACCCATAGGCTTAAAATAAGTGCGGCATTAAGGGGAGTTGAATTGGTGGGTGAAAAATAAGCTAGCAAAGCGAGCAGAGAACCGATTAGTAGGCCAATAAGAGGATAAAAAAGTACCGACTGACCCAGTCTTTTGTCGGAAAGTTTAATATTTATATTGAGTGGAAAGCGTGTTAAAAATTGTACAGCAAGTGCAAATGAAGCAAGCATGAAAGGTGGGAGTCTCGATGATTGGTACACGGACCAAAGTCCGTGACACGCAGGTTAATTTATTTTAAAGGGCGACCTTCTTGATCTTTATCAATTCTGCCGGCAATTAATAAAATGCCTTCGACAAAAGGCCATAAATAACCGCTGCCTAAAGTAAAAGCGGTAACAGTCATTTGGATCATGGCGATTTTATAAAAGCCTAGATACCAACGGTGCCCTCCAAACAAGCCTGTTAAAGGAAACATAGCTAAGAAAATAGCCATTTTACGCGATTTAACAGCATCTTTATGTTGTAGATAACTACCGATTAGCGTGACCATGTTGGCTGTGTCACCTTCGCCTTCAAAAAGTACGTCAGAATCAATACGTGGCTCTTCGGTTTCGCTCCAGTCATCAATATGAAAGCCGTAATAAATCTCATCGCATTGAATGACACCTGTTTGAGTGTCTGCATCGTAACTTTTAATTTTTCCAATCATGCTTTAAGCCTCTTTAATAATATGCCGGAGATTTTACTACAACTAAGCAGTCTGCTGGGGAAATATCGGCTTGGGTAAGGGAGAGCTTTAGTCCACAAGCCTATCGTTTATACCTGATCTTGCGGACTAAAGTCCGCCTTACGTTGATTTTGCAGATTTTTTCATTTTTTTGGCTAACAAATTGCTTAGCCAACTGATCAATAATGCGCCAATAAGAATGCTAAAAGCTAAAGCAAGCCAAGTAAATCGGTCATTATTAACGGGGTAATAATCAGGCGTTAGCGCTGCAGTTAAGCCTAATATGCTATCTAAATCACCACTGCCTTCACCGACTTTTAATTGCGCTTTCATGCCTTTTTCGGTGTGGGTTGAGACTTCACAATGAATATAATAGGTGTAATCGCGCGCAGGGACAATAAATGACCCTGTTTTTTGTCCCTTACCATACACTTCAATAGTAAACATACCTTTAGGGTACATATAGCCAGGCAGCCCATGCAGCATAAATTGGTGGCGAATATCATCTTCATTGATAAAGGTGACATTGATGCGCGCGCAACCGGGTACTTGCCAGTCGCGTTTATCATAGGTGAACATTTTGCCATTAAAATCTTTGGCAAATTTATGTCCACCGCGAATAGTAATATCGACATCTTTTGATATTTCTTTGCAGTCTTTCGGTAATTTATCAGGGTTATGATTCATAACCATACCCGATTCATCCATGATCATACCGCCATGATTCATGGCTGAAAAAACAGCTGTGGAACTTAGTAATGAAAGTAAAAGTAATAGAGTTCTCATATTAATCCGCCTTATTCAGACCACGAACAATAAATAGTAGTAAGCCTATAATGAGGCCGACCAATGAGCCCCATGAAATAAGGGAAACATAGTCAGGTGCTAGCATGCCAGAAGCTTTCTTTCCCCATAGCGGCTTTTCTTTGTTTTGGTAACTATTGGTCAGCACATTATTTAACGCATCTTCTCGTATCATCGGCATACCATTAGGATTTAACATGCTCTCATAAACCATTAGTGCGATATTTCCGCCCGGGCTAATGCCATCATTGGCCACACCGGTCTCGACATGATCATGAAATAGCCATACGCCTTCGCCATAACTGTGCAAGCCATCATTAGTCGTTTGTAAATTCAGATCAAGACGTTGTGCTGCAGATAAATCATATACATCGCGGGTAATTTGCGCAACTGGGTTAACAGCGACGCCATCGTAGTTGGTGATAGTCGCTTTATGGCCATGTATATGCACGGCAATATTGCTATGCTGAGTATTGGCTAGGCGTAGCTTAATATTTTCATTAGGCTTGGCGATAATTAAGGCATCGCGCAAAGTGTATGGGAAGGAATGACCATTGAGCATAAAGTAATTCTCGTTAGATTCACTCATATTATAAACGCGGTGCATTTGCTTGGATATTTCGCGAATATCGTTGGATTCTTGAATGGTTTTAGCGAGGTTTTTATCTATCGACTGATAATGTAAATCATATTCGCGGTCGTATTTTTCTTTAATAGCGACTGAGGAATAACGCACATGTCCAGCACCAATATTAAAGGTTTGTACCCAGTTATTGGGGCGGTTCTCTTCGACCACAAACATACCATTTAAGCCCATCAGTAAATGTTTATCGGTTTGTACATGGCAATGATAAAGCATCGTACCTGCATGGCGCGGTTGTAACTCATAAGTACGCGTTGCTCCCGGCATAACCGGCTTTTCACCGGTGATGGGTACGCCATCATTGTCGCCGCCACTTGCTGTTTGAAAATTGTGGTCAACACCATGAAAATGTAGGGTGTGTGGGAAATAGTGCGTGTTCTCTAAGGTGATATAAACCTTATCGCCTTGTTCAATTCGGATAACAGGTGAGGGGGCACGTAAAATGGCATTGGCTTTATTTGAGCGGAAATTTTTCACACTCATGCCACGTAATTTTGGTGAAAAAGCCCACATGCCTGGTTGGATGCCGGGCGCTATATCATAAGTTGGAAAGACATTGGGGCTATCCGGTGTTGCACCATTGAGCTCCAGAACTTCCAATTTTATGTGGATAATATCAGGATCGCCATCGCCATCTAAATCATCGGATTTAGTTAGCGCATCTTCAGCCATATGTGTGCTCATTAGAGTGCGCATGGAGATATTATTCATACCTTTAACCGCGACAGCGATATTGTAGGGATTATCTGGTTCGCATAATAAAGACTCTGCCATCGCAACTCCATCGACTGTTTGTGCTGCACGCCATTCCGGGTGTTCATCGAGACAGGGTTTGGTCACGATCAAGGGTTTACTTAATGCCGGCAATACATCAGCAGGTAAATTAATCCCTGCTGCGCGCTGAAAAAATGCTGGCTGTAACCAAACAGCTAAAGCCATTAAAGTGATAACAACAGGAATAAGGCGGTAATAGAGAATTTTATTAGGCATAGTATATTAGGGGAGTGTTCCTACCAATGGCGAAGTGATTAGCTGAAAGGTGTGTGTGAATGCTTCGACTGCGACGTCTCGATTCCAGAACGTATTAGTAGGTAATTATAAGTCATGTTCGGCGTTGTTATGCGCTTTATCTGACTTAATATTTTGATGGGTAAACTTGTATATTATGATATGCTCCATTATCTTCTTAATTATAGGACTTTATGGGTGCTCAAGTGATTTATATCCTGCAAGGAAGCGTTAATTTAAGTCGTCATATTTATTTATAAGTCTATCTGGAGCCTCATGAGCAGTGATATAACGGGTACATTCGACGTTTTTCCTTGGAATGCAAATTTCGAAACTAACATTCCGCTGATTGATGAACAGCATAAAGAGCTGGTTTTGCTACTTAATAAATTAGCTTCCCATTTGGCCAATCAAGCCGATGCATTGGAGCTTAATTCAGTGTTTGATGAGTTGGCTGATTATGCCGATTATCATTTTAAATCTGAAGAAGTGATCTGGGAAAAGTATTTTTCTGGAGATTCTTGGTATGCAGAGCATAAAACAACGCATAACTCTTTTATGGCTAAAGTGCTGGAGTTAAAAGGTGAATGTAAACCTTTGGATGTTATTATTAGTGATATTATCCGATTTCTGACTCACTGGTTGGCCTATCATATTTTAGATACCGACAGACGCATGGCAATTACTGTATTGGCAATAGAATCGGGTATGTCTATGCAGCAAGCAAAAACTCATTCTGAGATTACTATGAGCGATTCTATTGAAGCGCTTATTGATACTGTGATGATGATGTATGACAGCTTATCTACTCAGACTATGGAGCTGATGCGCGAGAAAAATGCTCGTTTACGCGCTGAAGCAGCCTTAAAGCTGACCGAAGAGCGCTGGAATTTTATTATGGAAAGTTCTGGAGATGAGGTTTGGGACTGGGATGTTATTCAAGGCGATGTGTATCGTTCGGATAACTCACTGGCCATATCGAACTTATTCTGTGCCGATGAAAAATTGATCGAGCAAAGCGCAAAAATTCATCCTGATGATTTAATTCAGGTCAGAGAGGACTTACAAAAGCATATTGAGGGTAAAACTGAGAGCTTTATTAATGAGCATAGAGTATTAAATCAGGATGGGTCCTGTCATTGGGTTTTGACTCGGGGTAAAGTAATCGATCGTAATGCGGAAGGGGAGCCTTTGCGTATGATTGGTACGCATATTAATATTACTGAGCGCGATATCGGGGCTTTGCTGTACCAAAATAGTAGTGAAGCTATGATAGTGACCGATGCGAATGGTGTTGTGATTACGGTTAATCCAGCTTTTACTGAAGTTACGGGGTATACATTAAATGACGTTGTAGGTTCACCTCCTAGAAAACTGCAATCGAGAAGCCATGACCCTCTGTTTTATCAGGCAATAGGAAGGTCGGTTGAAAATTCTGGGTATTGGCAAGGTGAAATCTGGAGTCAACGTAAAAATGGTGATACCTACCCTGGGTGGTTAACCATTAATAGCATCTATAATCCGGATAATAGTGTGCATTATCGTATTGGGTTGTTTTCTGATATTACCGAAAGAAAAGTAGACGAAGAAGTTATATGGAAACAGGCGAATTTTGATCAGTTGACTGAGTTGCCAAATCGACAGAAATTTTATGAATATTTTGCTTCGGAAATAAAAGCTGCACACAGAGAGCAAAAAAAAGCGGCTTTATTGTTTATTGATCTGGATCGGTTCAAAGAAGTTAATGACTCATTTGGGCATTCAGTGGGTGATGCATTGCTAGTTGAGGTAGCGAAACGGCTTAATAGCTGTGTACGTGAATCGGATGCAGTGGCACGCTTTAGTGGAGATGAATTCACCATTTTGTTGTGCCGTTTAGATACGTCCAGCATTATTACGCGTATTGTGCAGGATATTCTGGAAAAGCTACAAGTTCCTTTTATTATTGGTACAGAGGTCATGTATGTCTCTGCCAGTATAGGTATTACACTATACCCGGATGATGGTGCAGATAGGGAAAGCTTGTTGCGTAATGCTGATCAGGCAATGTACCAGGCTAAACGTAGCGGACGTAATCGAAGCTCATTTTTTACTCAGGATTTACAGGATGCCGCACAAAATAGAATACGTATTGCCAATGAGTTGCGTGATGTGTTGAGTAAAAGTGAATTACAACTTTTGTATCAGCCTATTGTGGCGTTGGCAACAGGAAGCATTCATAAGGCCGAAGCCTTGATTCGCTGGCAGCACCCCGAACATGGTTTGGTCAGTCCTGATGCGTTTATTCCTATTGCTGAAGAAACTGGCACCATTCATGAAATCGGTAACTGGGTGTTTTATCAGGCGGCGCAGCAAGTTGCAAAGTGGCGTCTTTTGTTGGCACCTGATTTCCAAATCAGTATTAACAAGTCGCCGGTACAATTTCAAATAGCAAATAATACGCATGACCATTGGCACAAGTACCTTAAAGAAAAAGGGGTTGATGGTGGCAGTATTATTATTGAAATAACTGAAGGCATGCTGTTAGATAGCAACGAATCAGTCCAACGGCAGTTAGATGAGTTTAGTTGCGCTGGAATGCAGATTGCCCTAGATGACTTTGGTACGGGGTTTTCATCCTTAGCATATTTGCAAAAATTTGATATTGATTATATAAAAATCGATAAGTCTTTTGTGCAAACGCTGCTGCCTTCGTCTAAGAGTTTGGCTTTATGTAAAGCCATAATCATGATGGCTCATGCGTTAGGTATGAAGGTAGTTGCGGAAGGCATTGAAACTGAGGAGCAAAAAGAGCTATTAACATCAATTGCCTGTGATTATGGCCAGGGTTATTTATTCTCTAAGCCAGTTGAAGTCTCGGCGTTTGAGCAGTTATTTCTTAGCTAAGGAATGTTAGGAAGTGTCATAATTTAGATGAACAGTATGGTCTAGGCTTTTAATTTCTGGACCAAAGCAATTAGCAGAGTTAATGCAATCGAGCCAAAAATAACTGTTATCGAAACCAACATATTATTCAACCATTCTGGCTTTAGGAGCAATATTGAACCCAATCCGAGCATCATGCTGCCAGAGAGCATTTTCAATAAGCGACCTTCTTGTTCGGATAGTTTTTTACTACCTAATGTGAGGCTGAATAAAATAACAATAAGTAAGAGCGGAATAATATAAATGAAATTATATAGCGCTAAATATAAATAATATTGATTTGTGGATAAATCGCTTAAAGTTAAGATGCGTGTGTACACCATTGGTAAGCCAGCAGTACAGAGCAATTCATAACTATTGGCTGCTATCGCTAAAATTATGGTTGCCATAATCATGCTCGGCCATGAGCCAGTTTGAGTGAGCATGCGCATGCGCGTAAATAGCTTTGTTCTTGAGGAGTCTGAGAGCGAAAGGGAAACGCCTTGTTTAAAGAAGAAATAATCTTTGATATTAAGCAAGCCAAAAATAATGGCAATAATTCCTGCTGTTGCGGTAATAAAGATTAATTGCTCGGTAATTAAGAATAAGTTAAGCCAAGCACTCATAAACAGAAAGTACATAAGTCCCGAGCATAAAACAAATGTGCCACCGATAACTAGCATCCTTGCACGACTGCGGTGATGTACCATTAAGCTTAAGAGAAAGAACAGAATAAAAAATGCGCAGGGGTTAAATGCATCAAGTGCAGCAATTAATAAAGTAAATACAGGTAAAGAAAAATCTTGATAATGAATTTTTCCTAGACCAGGGATATTGAAGTTTTCTTGTGCTTGCACAGTCAGTGTATCACTCTGTTGATGGCAGGCTAAAAGCTTTCCTTCTAATTCTCTGCCAGTAGTTTTTTCATCGTCATAACCGAGTATTATTTGCCCGCAAAAAATAAAAGCAGGGACTGAATTAGCAGGTTGATCTAATTGCTGCGCCATTAACAAAAAACGTTTTTGATTGATTCGACTGTCAACCAAGTCATAACTGTGTAAAGTTAGCCAAGGATAGGTTTGAGGTAATTTGTTGACAAAGGGCTTAGCAGTTTTGCAATGGGGGCAATGTCGTGACCAGAAATAATATAAAGTAATTTCATTCGCCGGCTGTTGAACTAACTGCTTATTAGTTTCCGCCTGTAAATCAGGTGATAGCAGGGCGCTGATAAGTAAGAATAAGTAGCTAATGATCATAATGATTTGGTGGTCGACTTATGAGAGTAGGCGGTTGATCATTATACAGCAGACACACTTTACCATAGGGTATATATGGTTTTTTTAAGGGCAGCTTAGGTATTAATTCTGTTGACTTAAGCCCTCTCTTGTTGGAGAAGTAGCTTACCCTTAAGTCAACAGCATTGAACTCAGGTGCGGGGTAAAAAACGAAAAAACAGAGTACGCAACGAGGAATGTTTTCTTTGTGTACTCTGTGCTCTCTGTGGTTCAGGTCTTGTTGTAAAGGCTGCTTGAAATATTAACTGCCAAAAATAAATTCTACAGAGAAATTCATCGACCAAGTTGGCCCAGCATCCGGCGTCACTGGATTATAATAGCTACCTAAACGACTATTAATCGCATTGTCGCCGATTTTAAATAACTTCCCTACGCCTGCACCGATAGGGACTGTCCAACGCTGCTCTGAATTAGAGCGCCAGTTAGCTACCATTTGCAGGTCTGAAAGTAGATACCAGCCATCAGGCAGGTTGTAATAGATTGATGGTTGAACAATCATTTGGCTGACACTTTCTCTACCATCGTTACCAAATACGGACCAAATTTGCTGTACTTCCAGATTAATCGTCCAGTGATCAGGTTGGTATACCAGCATTAACGCAGGCCCCATACTGAATTGACCACTACCTAATTCCCGTGTCGGTTCATCGGTTGGGAAAGTAAATGTTGGCCCAAAACCATAAGTGAGGTCTTCACCTAGAGTCGAGGAAAAATAACTGGTAAAGTCGGTATCCGCTAAACCAGCCGCATAACCATCACTACCGCCATGACCGTTGCCGGTATAGGGTTCGGGTAAGCCTTTAATGCCAGTAATGTCACCAGGCGTACCCATGATATTTAATGTCAGCTGGTTAATAATATTCCAGCCATCAAATTTGATCGGCATAATGGGGGAAAAGCTACCGATATGGACTTCACCATCAGGTGCACCACCATGAAAATTATATTTAAACGGTAACCTGAAATTAGGACTTAGTGGGTTTTGTGCTGTTCTTTGCCACTCAGTATAAGAGGGAGTGAATTCTTTAGCCTGAATAGGCGATGAAAGAAAAGTAGCAGCACAAAGAGGGGGTAAATAACGTTTCATTAACTATCTTTCGTAAAATGAGAATGGGCTAGTTCGTTAAAAGAAAAATCATCGCCTACAGGCTCAATCTGGAAAATACGGTTAGGCATTTGGGTATTAAATTTACGTTCTTTACCATCAGCTGTGCGTTCACGTAAATTAAATGTATTACAGTCGGCAATTAGATGCGAACCAGAAGGTTGTTCGATCGTATCTTGTACCCATTTGACAGGGAATAAGGAATTAGTCCCGTCGATAATTTCCAGCAATTGGAAATTGCGATCATAAATATGCGTTTCACCTTTGCGCGAATTAGAAAGCATATAGCCTTTCGAGTGAGGACGGATATGATGTGCGCCATTCAAATTCTCAATAACATGCTCTAATTTTAACGTTTCTCTGTCTATACGAGCGACTTTGCCTTGATAGAACAGGATGGTGAGAATTTTACTTTCGTCATACGGGTCAACAATGGCAGAATTCAAATGCGTAGTCTGTAATTTCCCTGAATAACAAAGCGTACGGTGATCAAAATCACGGTCAATCGTTCGCTCGCCGCCCCCATAACGTGTTGAGTAACCTTGTTCAGTGCCAAACCAGTCCCAGATTATTTCACCGTCTAAATTGACCTCTAATATGGCATCTATGCCGCTAGAAGTGACTAATATGCCGTTTTTAGTTCGGCGTAGAGAGCGCATTTGTGAAAATAATGGATGTTTGATAACCAAGTCAATTTCACCTTGGTCGTTTAATCTCAGGATATGTTCATCACCTGCTTGGCCATCAATGCAGCAAGGTAGGCCAGTAATAAAATAAAGCCCTTCACCTGAGACATATTCCATACCAAAAGGTTTGGTAGGGTAAATTTCATCCAATAAGCGAAATTTTCCTAGAGGCTCACTTTGTTCTAATAATTGGATTTTTCCACCGGGTGAGCCGGTAAATACATCATTAGATTTATCTTTCCCTCTGATAATACGATTTAAGCGGAACTTGGCATAATCCCAGTTCGTTTGCGGATAGGAAATTAAAAAACGCATGAATGATGTCTCCGAGAATATTAAATTGCTAGGAAACTTAAGGAAGTAGCCTATAAAAAGAATAATGAATCCAGCAATCAAGATGATATGTATGAACCTAGGTTCAATTTGACCGATAATTATACCGTATATCAGGCGTGTCGCTGAAAAAACTGGGCTTGTTTGATTAGGAGGATTGATCGATGAAATATAATGCATAAGAAGTTGCTTATGCATTATGAGTTTTCATTTCCATGCTTTGCGTGGGAATGTATGCAATCACAGTTCTGCTGTGACTATGTTAAGGATTCTGTTTCTAATAAGGTCCAAAACTATAGCGAAATACTGAGAAGTAAATATGCTGCTTTTCCTGTATTCCCAAACAGAGTTTGGGAACAAGAAAAGTGCAGGCTAAAGGCCAGCGCTCCACGCGATGTCTTGATCTTTTATTAAGGAGAGTTTAATTCGGTTTTTCTTTACTAAAGCGCTCACTAAAGCCTTGCATGACCGCATAAAACACGGGTGTAAATATTAACGACATAGTCACTGCGGCAACCATACCGCCGACCACTGCAGTACCTATCGCCTGACGACTTGCCGCACCTGCTCCGCTAGCGACCATTAATGGCATAAAGCCTAAAATTGAGGAAAATGCCGTCATTAAAATCGCTCGGAAGCGTAACCGAGAAGCTTCAACGGCTGCATCAAAAATACTTATGCCTTTAGCGCGTTGCTCAGCAGCTAATTCAACAATCAAAATCGCATTTTTACTGGCCAAACCAATAATCAGTACAATCCCAATCTGGGTATAAACATTATTATCAAATTCGCGCATCATTAAGGCAGCAACCGTACCTAATAAGGCTAATGGCACGACCAGTAATACTGCCATCGGTAAGCTCCAGCTTTCATATTGAGCGGCTAAAACCAAAAACACCAGAACAATCGCCAAAGCAAAAATAACGGTGGCTTCAGAGCCGACCTGCTTTTCTTGATAAGACATGCCTGTCCACTCAAAACCGAGGGAGTCAGGAAATTTTTCTTGCGCCATTTGTTCCATTAGATTTAAGGCTTCGCCGGAACTAAATCCAGGTGCAGCACTGCCGGTAATGGAAGCGGCAGGATAGAGGTTGTAACGCAAAATAGTTTGTGGGCCTAAAGTTTCATCCACTCTGATCAAGGTACCTAGTGGAATCATTTCGCCTTTTTTATTACGTACTTCGAGTTGGCGTATGTCTTCGGGCTTTAAGCGAAACTCAGCATCTGCCTGGACTTTCACCTGCCAAGTACGACCAAATTGATTGAAATCATTTACATAAGCCGAGCCTAAGTAAGCCTGTAAGGTATTAAATACATCATTTAAAGGGATCTCTAAAATTTTTGCTTTAGTACGGTCCACTTCAGCAAATAATTGAGGTACACCAGCTCTAAAAGTGGAGTTAAGTTTCGCTAAGCCTGATTGGCTTTGGCTGTCTACGATCATTTCAGTTGCCATGCGCTGTAGTTCACCTAAACCAGCATTGCCTCTGTCCTGAATCTGCATTTGAAAACCACCGGAAACCCCTAAGCCCGGAATTGCGGGCGGGACAAAAGTAAATACAATGGCTTCTTGAATTTGGCTCAGCTTTTGATTCAGGTGTTGCAGAATGGCCTCTTGAGTTTCATTTGCAGCGGTGCGCTCTTCCCATGGCTTCATGACCACGAAAACTGTCGCTGCATTAGAGGCGTTAGTACCATCAATCATGGAAAAACCACCTAATGATATCCAATCTTTTAAGCCTGGTGTTTCTTTTAAGATGTCATCAATTTTCTTTAGTACTTCATCGGTACGTTCCTTAGAGGCTGCATCGGGTAATTGCACCGCCGTAATGACATAACCTTGATCTTCTACTGGTAAAAAGGAAGCAGGAATTTTGCCAAACTGCCAACCACTTGCAACCGCGATACCTAAGGCTAGTAACATCATCAAAAAACCACGACGGACGACGATTTTTAAAAAATTGGCATAGCCATTAGAGCTGGCTTCAAAAAAACGATCGAAGCCGCGAAAAAAAGCATTTTTGTTTTTTGGCGCAGGGCGTAATAATAGCGCTGCTAATGCTGGGCTTAAAGTTAAAGCATTGAGCGAGCTGAAAACGGTTGCTACTGCAATGGTGAGAGAAAATTGACGATACATTTCTCCAGTAATTCCGGGTAAAAAAGCAGTCGGTACAAATACGGCTAATAACACCAAGGTAGTTGCGATAACGGGGCCTGATACATCACTCATGGCTTGAATGGCAGCTTCTCTTGAGGTCATGCCTTTTTCGATATACGCAGCGGTCGCTTCGACCACAACAATCGAGTCATCGACCACCACTCCGATGGCGAGTACTAAACCAAATAAGGTCAGCATATTCAAGGAAAAGCCCATCATCGACATGACAATGAAAGTAGCAATTAATGATACCGGAATAGTCACTGCTGGAATCAGAGTAGAACGCCAGTCTTGCAAGAAAATAAATAAAACAATAAATACTAATGCGCCCGCTTGATACAAGGTAACGAAAACTTCATTAATTGAAGCACTAACAAAAAGGGTGGTGTCATAAGGGACGTTGTATTCCAAGCCTTGGGGGAAGTTTTTTTCTAATTCCTGCATTTTTGCACGAACTTGATCGGCAACGTCTAAGGCGTTAGCCCCAGGTAATTGATAAATACTAATACTGGCTGAAGGTGCACCATTTACATTGGCGCTAATGTCGTAGGTTTTACCGCCTAAATCAATGCGGGCAACATCTTTTAAACGGGTAATAGCACCATTTCCATCTGTTTTGATAATAATATCTTCAAATTGAGCAATATCTGTTAAGCGCCCTAAGACATTAATTGTGTACTGGAAGTTTGTGCCGGCTGGAACGGGGGGTTGACCAATTTGACCCGCCGCAACCTGTACGTTTTGCTCACGCATCTCATTTAAGATGTCTTGGGTGGTAATGCCTCGCGATTTCATTTGGTGAGGATTGAGCCAGATCCGCATACTGTAATCGCTAGGTGGGAAGATGCTCACATCCCCTACGCCTTTAATACGTGCTAATTGGTCGCGAATATTTAAGGTCGCATAATTACTTAAATACAGTTCATCAAAGGTATTATCCGGTGAAGTCAGGGTAATAAATAAGATAATATTAGCGGATTTCTTCTTGGTGCTAACGCCTTGGCGGTTAACTTCTTCAGGTAAATTAGGCGCAGCTAAAGCAACACGATTTTGTACCATCACCTGAGCAATATCTAAATCAGTACCGACTTCGAAAGTCACCGTTAAATTGTACGAGCCATCTCCTGCGCTGGTGGATGACATATACAGCATGTTTTCCACGCCGTTAACCTGTTGTTCAATTGGTGCCGCAACTGTCTCAGCAATAACCTGAGCATTAGCGCCCGGATAAGTTGCTTTAACCTCAACGGTAGGCGGGGTAATTTCAGGGTATTGTGCGCTAGGTAAAGTTAAAACAGAGACGATACCTGCAATTAATAAGACGATAGAAATAACCGCGGCAAAAATAGGACGATCTATAAAAAATTTAGAAAACATACGTTTATCCTGCTTTGGCTGTAGCGGTTGTAGGATTAACGATACTGCCCGGTCTGGCTTTTTGTAGGCCATTAATAATCACTTTATCGTCTGCTTTGATACCTTTACTTATGACGGTCATTCCATCTATGCTTTGCCCTAAAGTAACAGGACGTTTTTCAACTTTATTTTCCTGATTAACAACTAAAACAAAGCGACCGCTTTGATCTGACCCTATAGCGCGTTCGTCAATTAATAAGGCTTGTTGCGCCTTATTGATTGGCAGGCGTAAACGGGTAAATAAACCGGGGATGAAGCGTGGTGGCTTGCCTTCGTTAGCAAAAACCCCTCGTAACTCGATGGTGCCGGTGCCGGTATTTAACGATGACTCACCAAAGTCTAATTTGCCTTCATGTGGGTAGCCTTCTTCATCTGCTAGGCCTAGTTGCAAAGGAATATTTAAATCATGTTCAGGTTGTTTTTCATTGTCATGCCCCGTTTGCCGTGCTTTTTCACCACGTAAGTTCATTATGCGTAATAAATCCCGTTCATTTAAATGAAAATAGGCGTACATTGGTTTGTATTGCGTTATTGTTGTAAGTAGCGTGGCTTCTCCTTCGCCAACTAAGTTACCAATATCAACTGTATTTTTGCTCACACGGCCATCAATAGGCGCGACAACCTGTGTATATCCTAGCTGTATTTCTGCGCTACGTACGCCAGCTGATTTTAAGCCAATAGCTGCTTGAGCTACGTCGCGTTCTGTTTTTCGGCGCAGGTGATCTGTTTTGGAAATATAATTTTTCTTAATTAACTGATCAGCACGGTTTAATTCGGCTTGTGTGCGATTGAGTTGTGCTTGGGCGCTGACTAATTCTGCTTGTGCTGCGGCTAATTTAGCCTGATAAAGATCAGGGTCAATGATAAATAATAAATCCCCTTGTTTAACAGTTGTTCCTGGCTCAAAGTGCATGCTTTTTAAGATACCTGAGGCTTGTGCTCTCACTTCGGCAAAGCCAACCGATTGCGTAGTGCCGGTAAACTCTAAGTATTCGGTGACGCTTTGCTGTACAGGCTGGCTAACAGTGACTTCCGGTGGCGGAGGTGCGATATATTCGTTTTTTTGATCGCAGGCAGTGAGCCACAGGGAACATAAAATAAGAATAAATTGAACTGATCGATGATTATGTAATAGAGACATAGATTAAGCCGAATAGTTAAATGGGTTGGTGCAATTGTAAGTATTTAAACACGTAATTATATTAAATGTTAGTGTGACGACTTACTATAATTGTTCGCTCATGAATGTGACTTTCTTCACGTGAATGATAATTTTATCTAGTTAGCTGGTCATTATAAGGATTGTAGACTATTATTATGTAACTATTCTTATGGGATAGCTTCTTTTTTAAACTTTCACTCAATAAAATCATGAAAAAATTACAAACCTTAAGCATACTTATGCTTGCTATTTTGATTTCAGCTTGTGCCTCTTCGTTAACAAAAGATATAGAGGTTGAAGCGGCATCAGACCCTAAAGTTAATTTGAAGGCTTATACAAGCTATGCTTGGTTAGGTTCTGCTGCGCTATTGAACGACCCAGCAGGAAAGTGGCAAACGCCAAAATTTGATGTTTCTAGCGATATTAAATTTCAGATTGACAGCGAATTACGTGACAAAGGTCTTACCAAAGTTACAGACCAAAATGCTGAAGTTGCAATGAGCTTTTTTGCTGGTGTAGATATGGAAGCGCAGGGTTTAAAAGTTGACCCAGCAACCGACGTTGAAATTCCTGCAAATGTTCCTAAGTCGGGATTAATTGTTGTCGCTTCAGATGTAAAAACGGGTTACGTTATCTGGATCAGCGTAGCGACAGCTGATGTTAAAGAGGGTGCAACCGTTGCAGAGTCTAAAGCGCGTATAGCGTATGCAATTAATAAAATGTTTAACCCTAAGTTTTATGATTCTTGGTTTAAATAATATTTAGTTGGCTAGGTTTTAGTCTCAAGGCTGTTGACTTAAGCACTCTCTTGTTGGAAAAGGGGAGGAGAATAAAATCATGCATTTATAATTCTCCTTACCCCAGTCTTCTCTCTTTGGAGAAGGGGCTTATTTGTAAGTTAGGAATGAGCATGAATTAATTTGTGCAACTTTCTTGTTCCCAAACTCCGTTTGGGAACACATGGATTAACAGCTCTGCTGTGCATTAATGTAAGCAGAGCTTACAGCCAAGCATTCCCAAGCTAGAGCTTGGGAACGAGTAGAATTCTCCTTACCTCAGTCTTCTCTCTTTGGAGAAGGGGCTTATTTGTAAGTCAACAGCATTGGGTATTAGTCTTAGCCACAATAGAAAATAGCTCGCGTTGTCAGTATGATATGAAAACGTACCCCATCATTCTCGCTAAAGCATGTAATGTAGGATTAGTGGGGTAGAGCTAATCCTCATTAAGGATATAAATATGTCTCCTAAACGCGTTCCTATCCTTATTTCACTGGCAGCAATTTGCATTATTATTGCTGGCATGAAAGCAGCAGCGCCTATTTTAAATCCCTTATTTTTGTCGATTTTCATCGCTGTTATTTGTCTGCCACCCTTGGCATGGCTGAATAACAAGGGCATCTCTTCTTCATTGGCTGTGTTTTTGGTGGTCGGTGCTTTGCTTGTGGTAGTCGGTGGGCTTGGTATTTATGTTGCGAGTTCTATTGATGTTTTTACTAGGCAACTTCCTGCCTATCAAAGCAATCTTCATCAGCAGTCTGCATTTTTAGTTCATTGGCTGTCTGAGCATGGTGTAGAGCATGCTTTTGATATTAGTATATTAAACGAGTTTGATGCTAGTAAACTTATGAAGTTTATAGGTAGGTTTATTACTAGTATGGGTACTGTGTTTGCGGATATGTTCTTGATTCAATTAACGGCAATTTTTATTTTATTTGAAAGCTATATTTTACCGAAAAAGATTCATGCTGCTTTTGGCGAGTCTAATCTAAGTCATAATTCTCGTGAAATTATTCGTAGCATAAATCAATATCTTGCTATAAAGGCAGTTACGAGCTTGGTTACTGGGCTGTTGATTACCGTGTGGTTGTCAATTATTGGTGTTGATTTCCCTGTGCTATGGGGCGTAATTGCTTTTATGCTGAATTTTGTGCCGACGATTGGCTCTATTATTGCTGCCGTGCCAACCGTCTTATTAAGTTTGGTGCAGTTGGGTGTGGATAGCAGCTTACTAGTTATGTTAGGCTATTTTCTAGTTAATATGCTGGTGGGTAATGTTTGGGAGCCGCGAATTATGGGTAAAGGTTTGGGCTTATCGACGCTTGTTGTGTTTTTGTCATTAACCTTTTGGGGGTGGGTGTTTGGCAGTGTTGGTATGTTACTGTCCGTGCCTTTTACTATGATTGCTAAGATTATTTTGGAGAGAAACCCCGAAACACAGTGGGTTGCTATTCTGTTGGGTTCTGAGGATGATTTACCACAAATGGAAAGTTAGTAGGGTTGTCATGTGTTTTTAATATAAATAGCTGATACTGGAGTTTTCAATATGAGAGTATATGATGCAACAAATAGAAGCTTGTAATTATTGGCAGCAAATAAAAGCGGAAGCACCTGAAGTTATTGAGCAATTGGCGGCTGATACCGTATTAAGTCCTGAGGTTGTTGATTTTTTTGGGGCTAATGAATTATTGCCCGAAGTTGAACTGGAGCTGGTTGAAGTGTCGAGAGCGTTGGATGATTATGAGTTGGCGATGATCGCCTAAGCCTGATGCGAGTGTTGTGCTGTATCACTCATTCCTGCTTAAAGACTACAGGAATGAGTGTTCATTATTTAATCTGCTAAGCGCTTATTTTCTTTTTAAAAGGTAGTAAAGGTATTTGCAATGTAAGGTCATATCATCACCCTCTAATTTAACGACTTTACAGGTTTCATATTTTTCTCTGCCAGGCTGGATTTGTTTTTG
>Ga0209707_1000690_pt1 | contig 19841 bp, 18 predicted proteins | sample EN4Hudsemesocosm_FD_184630 | JGI IMG/M metagenome (GOLD analysis project Ga0209707, IMG submission 184630) | Methane-oxidizing microbial communities from mesocosms in the Hudson Canyon - EN4B Hudson Canyon (SPAdes) (version 2) | ecosystem: Environmental > Aquatic > Marine > Cold seeps | place... | reverse complement strand
GATTAAAAATAACGCCAGGCTTCAATTAAGGCGGCACTGCATGAGGAGCACTATAGGTTGGGAACCCCAACGTCTGTGTTACGACTACATGTTGGGGTTCGTACCTCATCCGAACTTTAGCCCCCCAAATAAAGGGGTATAAATGGATGTTGTTGAATTTAACTGCAACCCATAAAATAAAGTTTTCATAGTTGCTAAATTATCGTTATATACGAATCATAAGTGGCATTGAAGCTTAAAACCTTGCCAAAGGTATAGGGTGAGGTACTGAATGAGTTGTAGGAAATGAGATCTACAATAAATAGAAAAAAGTAGTGTTTAAAGGTCTTTTTTAATGTTTACCTAAACCTTACAAATAATTTTATGAAATACCTTCAAAACTCCCTCCTCTACTCAATAATTGAAAAAAATAAAAAACCAAGAGAAAATAAAATGAAGATTATATACTTGATATTACTTACATTAACAACATTACCCTCCTACGCTACGGTAGCTTATTTTAATGCAACTAATTTTATTGATATTGTAGACCAATCCAGCACCCCACCAATAATTCCTGAAGTTTTTGCATCTGGATCACTAACTTATCATTTAGATTCTTCAGCTACTCTTGTCTTAGACGACTTCTCAATGATCACACACAATGATACGTTTACTTTCGACCCTTTAACATACGGTTATCTTCAGAATGGGGTGGGATCAGCATATATTGGTATGAATGTTTCCACTGAGTCATACGGGCAGCTGGCGTTTATAAATGTTCAGGATTTCGTTTTAGGTTTTAACTACGATTCAGTTACTGGAGAGCCCTTGTCATTTGACCTATTAGCACTTGCAGTAGACGGTGGGACAGTCGCATGGGTGTCTAATGATGTACAATTATCCACAGTCCCAGTTCCTGGAGCAGTCTGGCTAATGGGCACAAGCATATTGGGCTTGTTAGGTTTTTCCCACAAACGCACTCAAATTTCGGTTTAATATCCTTCTTAATTAGCCATAAGTTTCTGCCAGTACGGTAGGTTGGGGGGACGAAGGAACCCCAACGTCTTGTGTTACGACTACATGTTGGATTGGGTTTCGTACCTCAACCCAAACTACCGAGCTACCATTTTCATAATATGGCCAGCCGATTTTTGGCCTGTCCAAGAGCGCGCTTTTTGCACAGAAACTTAATTTATTTGTGATGTTTTAACAGATGTGCCCATGTATTTTTCATAATTTTCAGTGTAATTATCATAATGTTCTTCAAACATTTTTCGATATTCACTAACAAAATAGTCCATTGCTTTTTCTTTAGCAGAAATCATCTCATCTTGGCTATCACACCCTGTGGCACTAATATATGCATTATATCTTGCTGCACCGTATAAGAATGATGCGCTTACTTTTCCACGTTCAATATCTTTAGTTACTTGATCATTTGATAAATGAATGTGGGCATCTGCTCTTTCATAAAATTCGTCATCTTTATCTTGCACTTAATTTTCCTTTTTTTGAACGTAAATATTCTTCTCAGGTAAATTCGCCCTGATAACTTAATATCAACCTGTAAACCAGGTAAATTTGATTGTACTTTATATTATCCTGACTCTATTTACTAGCTCGGCACGAAACCTAACATGTGGTCATAACACAAGACGTTGGAGTTCCTTTCCTCACCCCAACCTACAGTGCTAGATATTATATCGCCTCAGAAAGCTCCCATTTCTTAACCCTTCAAAGGCGCATCGTTTTCCAGACTCAAGTGGCATTCACTTTTTATCTCTCTTACTTAAAATTTTATCAAGCTGGTTTGCAAAAGCTTGTCTGTCACTTGAACTTAATGCCGAGGGACCGCCTGTCTGTATGCCACTAGAACGTAAGGTGTCCATAAAGTCCCTCATATTAAGAGATTCTTTAATATTTTGAGTTGTATATAACTCACCACGATGGTTTAACGCAATCCCCCCTTTTTCAATGGCCTCAGCTGCTAGGGGAATATCACCTGTAATAACCAGGTCATTAACTTCAACTTTTTGAACAATTTCATTATCAGCAACATCAAAACCACGTGCTACCTGAATAAACTTAATATATCGTGAGGGGGGTAACTGAATAAACTGATTGGCAACAAATGTTGTCAATACGCCTGTTCTTTCAGCTGCTCGGCATAATATATCTTTATTTACTACTGGACATGCGTCAGCATCAACCCATATTTTCATTTTTACCTTACTCTGTTCAATAACAACATGATTAACAAAATCAGAGGTTGGGAAATACTAACTGTTAATTCTTGAGCTATTGTTTGTCAGAAAAATTGGCGTAATTTTTACAGGCGATTGCTCTAGATTTGTTTCGGTCGCGGCCAGAGGCCCCTCCTACCCATAAAATTGCATCTTATTTTTAACCTATGTTTGTTAATAGCCCTAAATTCGTTTAATTATCTGCAAGTCTAAATAACATCTTTATAAAACACCAGCAATCTATTATTAGCAGGCATTTCATAGTCATCTTTGATGAATAACCCCACTGCATTGGCTAACTTTTCAATGGCTTCAAAATCACGAATGCCACTTTCACTGTCACGCACCTTTAGCCATTGGTCAAATTGTTCATTACTTGCGCTGCTATATTGTCCCTGGTAATTAAAGGGGCCATAGAGACACACCAATGCTTTTTCGGTTAAATATTTTTCTAATCTTTTAAATAGACACTCAACCTCCTGCCAATGCATGATATGCAAGGTATTAGCAGTAAAGAGTGCATCTATTTGCTGAAAAGGCCACATCTCATCAGTCACATTTAACTTTAGACTTTTTTGTAAATTAGCTAAACCTGCTTCAGCAATCCAACAATCCAGGCCTTCCCTGTTTTCTTGCCTGTCAGTTGGCTGCCAGCTTAAATGAGGGAGATTTCCTGCAAAATAGCAGGCATGCTGCCCTGTTCCGCTACCTATTTCTAAAACCGAGCTAGTCTGCTGAAAAACAGTTTGAATTATCTGTAGAATAGGCTGTTTATTATTTTCGCAAGATTGTGAAAAAAATTTTGTCATTTTATATGCTGTCTAGATAAATGGTCATTAAGCAAATTAATAGTATGGCAGAAGTCAATGCTGACTGCTGGAATAAGCTAATTAGAGATAAAGATCCTTTTCTACGTCATGAATTTTTATTGGCTCTGGAAAAAAGTGGATCTGTCTGTATTGAAACAGGCTGGAATCCACATCATATCCTGGTTTTTGAGCAAAAGCAGCTGGTCGCAGCTATGCCGTTGTATTTAAAAAACCATTCTCGTGGTGAATATATTTTTGATCAGCAATGGGCCGATGCCTTTTCTCAATCAGGTATGCAATATTACCCAAAGTGGGTTAATGCCATTCCTTTTACACCTTGTCAGGGACAACGCATTTTAATTAATTCAACTGTTGATAGTTCGATAGTTATCCAGTTGTGCGTTGATCATATTAAACAGCTTTCTGAGTTAAACAATATTTCAACTCTGCATTGTTTATTCCCTGATCCTGATCAAATGGATCTTTTAAAACAACAATTGCTGATTCGTGAAGGTGTGCAATTCCAATGGTTTAATAAAAATTATCAAGACTTTGATGATTACCTAAAAACCTTCACTTCCAGACAACGAAAAAAAATTAACAAAGAACGTCGAAAAATTGTTGAACATGGCATCAAACTACATAGGCTCAGCGGATTAGAAATTACTGAATCACAATGGCAGGTATTTTTTCAATTCTACCAATTAACCTATTTAAAAAGAGGCCAGTCAGCTTATTTAAATATCGATTTTTTTAAGCAACTCGCACAAACCATGCCTGAACAAATACTATTGGTCCTTGCTAGTAAAGATCAATTTTACGTGGGTGCCGCACTGAGTTTTATTGGAGGAAATACTTTATACGGTCGCTATTGGGGCTGTTATGAGGAGTATAACAGTTTGCATTTTGAAACCTGCTATTACCAAGGGCTTGAGTATTGCATTGAACATCAATTGCAAACATTTGATTCGGGGGCACAAGGCGAGCATAAAATTTCACGAGGTTTTGAACCCATAAGCACATATTCGGCTCACTGGGTCCAAAACACACATTTTTCAAAATTAATTGCTAATTTTTTAGAACGTGAAAAAGTGTTAGTTCAACAATATAAAGAAGACTGTTCTCGACAACTTCCATTCAAATCCATCTGATCGTTATCCTGAACAATGCCTTTTCAACTTTCTTAAGCAGTCAAAAAGCTACGTTTCCCAAAAGAAAATAAAGCGATTAGGCCAGAACCTAATAACCAAATACCCGCAGGCAAAGGAACTGTCGTTAATTCCAAGGTACCATTACCTTCTACCAGGATATCAGTCGCTTGATTATATGCTGCTCCCATAACTGTGCCATTGCCATTAACAACCTGACTAATAACAGAAGTATTTAGAGGATTTAAGTGAAGTAAGAAACTGACATTTCCACCATTTATTGTATCGGGTGAAAACACAGCTTGATCATAACCATCTAATACGCCTGATAAATCAAAAGCCATTGATTCCCCGCCAATACCAAAGGTATTAGAAAAAGTACCGCCACCACCACTGATTGAACCACTCAATATACTGGTATTGCCTACAACATCCGTATCCGTACCAAAACCGCTATCAGTAGAAAAATTAAAATCCGGGGTCGAATCAAAATACAAATTAGTCGAACCAACCAGATTATTAAGCGTTGTTGTCGTTGCTCCAAATTGAGTGGTTTGAGTATATGTTCCAGAATATTGAGCCGTTAATGTTAATTCAAAACCGGCTCCATTCCCTGCTGCCCCATCAGTCTTTAAATCAGAAAGGTTAATACCAACTCCGTTTAATGAATGACCATTCACCATGGTTTGATAATAGCCAGAAAAAGTTCCTGAAGCACTGTTTAATTTAATCAGTGAAGCACCAACACCAAAATTGTACTGACTAAAATTAGTTGCTGTCGATTCGTTTCCATTCGCCCCAGTTGCCTGGCTATAATCAGCATTTCCCACCCAGGCTACATTTGCAGAAGCAAGCGGAATCATTCCAAATAACATAACGATCAGATAAAAAAAATGTTTCTTATCTATTAAATTTAAACACCCCATTAATTAGTAACTCCTTATATTTTTATATACCAATAAATTAAATAAGCAATCTACTAACCAAGATTAATTTTAGCCTTAACAATTAATACTTTATAAAAAACACCTGTAACAATTAAAATTAAACTATGTTATTTAACTGATAATATATAACGTTTCTGAGCTATTTAAATGCTTATATCTACCTACTTGAGTTTCAGGCGTTACAATTTTCATATCATTACTTGATTACGTGCACGTTTCAGCTATTTTAAAATAACACCGACTTAACCGATAGACGTCATCTTGGCAGGGAATGCCGAGATCCAGGCTTCAGGGATGATGAGCTTGTAGTGTTTGATTTGTTGCTGTTGGTCGACTTTATTGCTCCTCCCATCCCTGGTCACTGGATTCCAGCAATCCCTGCTGGAATGACGGTGTTGTGCGACATGTTGTTTTTTCTTAGCTCGTCATCTTGGCAGGGAATGCCGAGACCCAGGCTTCAGGGATGATGGGCTTCTAGTGTTTGATTTGTTGCTGTTGGTCGACTTTATTGCTCCTCCCATCCCTGGTCACTGGATTCCAGCAATCCCTGCTGAAATGACGGTGTGGTAAAGTTTTTATCTATTAGTGAGCATGATATATTGCTGAGACTCGTGAGTGAGCAAATTCAACTCTTAAATATGTTTTCTACTTTGTCACTATGTTAGCGTTGTGCTGTAGCATTAAGACTAATTGTCCTTGCTCAATTTTATAGCAAGTATCAACTAATCGTAGACCAGCCTTTCGATGTGTCACCATGATTAATGTTTTATGCTTTGCTATTTTCTCAAGTGCATTTAACACTTCATTTTCAGTATCATGATCTAAACCTTCAGTCGGTTCATCTAGCAAAATAATGGGGGCATCTTTTAAATACACTCTGGCTAAAGCGATTCGTCTCGCCTCCCCTCCTGAGACTTTGCAGCCATGCTCACCTATCCAGGTATTGAGTCCTTCAGGTAATTGACTAATAAAATGAGATAAGCCTGCCATATTAATAGCCTGATAAATATCAGCATCAGAGGCAGCCGGTTTTGCGATCAGCAAATTCTGTTTAATCGTTGAAGCAAACAATTCAGTTCCTTGTGATAACACCGCAAACTGTTCCATCAAATGATCAGGTGAAAAATGCTTATAATCAATTCCTGTATATTCGATATTACCCTGCTGGGGATCAAAAAAACGCATGATTATTTGCAGCAATGTGCTCTTCCCTGCTCCACTATCACCAACGATGGCAATTTTATTTCCTTGAGGAATCGTTAAGCTAACATCATTCAAGACCCAGTCAGTCTGCTCTGAATAACGGAAACTTAAATTATTTATCGTTAAAGCCCCTGTATCTTTAACCTTTTGAGCGTGTTCTGGTTCTATAAACAAAGGTTCCAGAGTGGCAATATTGCGGATTCTTTTTGCTGCTGTCTGAGTTCTTGCCAGCATTTGCATGGATGCAGACAAAGGCATCACTAACTCAAATACAGCTAATATACAAAAAATTAGCATAACCAAAACAGGGCCTGTAATACTTGCCTGCTGAAATAACAACACAGCGATCACAAGGCTAATAAGCATCGTTAGTTGAGATAAAAATAAGGTAATAGCCGTTGATAATGCTGACAGCTTATTATTACTTTTTTGGGTGCTTATCAGTTGTTCAGAAGTCCTGAGTAACTGTTTTTTAAATCGCTTATAGGCATTAAATACATTAAGTTCTGCCATACTTTGCAAAATTTCAATTTGTTCAACTTTAAATTTTGCTGTCTGTTTTGTAATTTCCTTTGCCCCCTTTCTACCTAAATGGTTGAACAACCAGGGAATATCTACGGCTGTTATCAATAGCATAATAAAAACAAACAGACTCAATTTAATTGAATAGCTTGCAATAAAAACCACAACACCGCCGCCCCCAAGTATTGCGATTAACACTGGCGAACATAATCTTAGGTATAAAGCATCTAAAGCATCAATATCCTGAGTCAGGTTCTGTAATAAATCAGCACTCCTTTGCATAGCAAGACGGCCAGGAGTAAGTGGAATTAATTTTTTAAAAAACCAGCAACGAATTTCGGCCAGCACTCTAAAGGTTGCTTCATGTGTGACTACACGCTCGCCATAACGCCCCAGGGTCCGGATAATAGCTAAAGCTCTTATTTCTGCGGCTGGTTGCATAAAATTAAAGGCTATTGCTACACCATCAGGCGCTAAAAGACCTGCAATGGCTGAAGAGGTAATAAACCAGCCAGAAAGCGTTAATAAGGCAATGGATGCCAACGAAGTGATTAACGCTAAAAAAATGCCTGAAACCAACCAGAGTTTATAAGGTTTAAACAGCTTTAGAAAAAACAGTAAATCCTTCATGATAAATTAATCACTCGATCCATTCTTGCAATGACTTGTGGATCATGGCTAGCAATAATCAAGGTTGTATTCTTAAACATCACATCAATAACATCTAGCAATTTCAGTTTAGTCTGCTGGTCTAAATGTGCGGTGGGTTCATCCAATAACACAATGGCCGCATTTTTAACAAATGCACGAGCCAAAGCAATACGTTGAACCTGACCACCTGACAAGCCATAGCCTTTTTCGCCAACCAGCGTTAACAAACCTTTTTCCAACTGCTGACTAAATTGAGTTACACCTGCAGCATCAGCGGCTGTTGTGATTTGTTGATCAGATATGTCTGTATCCAACAAACTAATATTATCCTTCATGCTGGCATAAAAGATATTTGATTGCTGCCCTGCCCAGGCAATATGTTTTGCGGTATTTTGTTGACTGGCTTTTTCACCATTCACTAAAACCGATCCACTGCTCGGCTGTTCAAGACCCAGTAATAAATTAAAAACAGTTGATTTACCCACGCCAGACTGGCCTGTTAATGCTATTTTTTCTCCCTGTTTAATTTGTAGATTTAACGCTTTAATTACTTGTTTTTGCTGGTAAGACTTAAAAACATTCTGTAGTTCTATGCAAAAAGGTGTATTCAACTCTTTGTTAATTAATTCATCTTCAATCTCATTAACAGAAGATGAGTTCAAAACTTTTAAAATATTATCTGCCGCGCCAATAGCTGCCGCTTTATCATGATAAAAAACAGCGAGCTGTTTTAAGGGATTAAAAAATTCAGGCGCTAATAACAAAACAAATAAGGCCTCTTGCAAACTAATATTGACCGCAGGGCCAAAATGAACCAGACCTAATAAACCCAATCCCACATACACAGCAACCAAAGCAACTGCAACGGCACTAAAAAACTCCAGCACGGCTGATGAAAGAAAAGCGATGCGCAAAACCTCCATGGTTTTTTCACGAAAATCAGTAGAAACATCTGTTATTGTTTTTAACTCTGTTTCTGCCTGGCCAAATAATTTTAGTGTTGTTAAGCCTTGTAATCGGTCTAGAAAATAACCACTCATTCTTGCCATCGCCAGGAACTGATTACGATTAGCCGATGTTGCCCCCATACCAATAAGCGCCATAAACAAAGGGATTAAAGGGCCTGTAACCAGGAAAATAACGCCAACCACCCAGTTAATAGGCAACACTACGGCAATCATGATTACAGGTAAAACTGTAACTATCATTTGCTGGGGTAAATATCGCGAAAAATAATTTTCTAAAGCTTCTGTGTTTTCCAGTGTTGTTGCCGCCAACTCTCCACTTTGTTGTTGTTTACAAAATGCAGGGCCAAGTAGATTAATTTTATTCAATAATTGTTCTCGCACAGAGCGTTTAACCTGCTCAGCTGTTTTAAAACCTAACACTGGAAGATAATAGCTACAAACACTCCTTAAAACAAAAACACAAATTAATGCTGAAAATTCGCCTTTCAATAACAATAAAGACTGCTTTTCAATGATTAATTGTTGAAGAATAAATGCCAATAAAGCAGATTGAGCAATAAGTAATACACCATGAAAAATGCCTATCAATGCAGTCAGCTTAACTAATCGACTGACAGGCTTTTTTTGTACCTTTAACCAGTCTATGCATTGCTGTTCTCTTTGTTTATTATCATCAAAAGCTTTTTGATTTTCTGATGCTGACATTCGTTTTAATTGTCCTATATGATTGTCTGGGCACGATAATGCAGACTAAAATCTGCTCTACAAAATATCATCATTAAAGCAAGATCGCTTAAATATCTACCTGATTACCCATGAGTCTCCACCAAATTAGGATAAAGAAACTGCAATGCTATATAGCGCGTCATTCCCGAAGGCTCTTAGGCCCTCTCTTGCTGGAGAGGGTTTGGGTGAGGAGGCGTTAAAATAAATTCTTTTTTGCTTATTTTCTTGGCTTTAAAAACCAAGAGAGAAAGAATGTTGAAAAAGAGATGTTTTTGATTTCTCCTCACCCCACCCTCTCCAGCAAGAGAGGGCTTAAGAGCAATTTCAAAACTTACGTTGTTTTTAAAATGGCTGAAACTCATCGGGAATCAGGAATATCTTAATGAGAGTTCAATTAGTTATAAATTTCTATTTATTCTAGTCTAATCTTATAGTGTATATTTAGTATTTCAATGGACTAATGAAATTAATCTCATTGCAAAAATTAGCACTTAAAAATATCAGTGTAGATAGACCATAAAACTCACTAGGACGGTAAATGACAATGAATAGCATAAAGCAGGAAAACAACTTTTCAAAAGAGATGGAAGTTGCCACCGTAGATGCAAGGATATCGCCTACCAATCATTTAGCTGTTTTATCTAAATCAGAAGTTAATAAGCTACTGGATTCTAGCCAGGGTGGTTTATATCAACTGTTCCATAATTGTGCACTTGCAGTACTTAATTGTGGCAATTCAATGGATGATGGGAAAGAACTTTTAGAACGCTACAGTTCTTTTGCTATTAAAGTTATTCAGGAGGAACGCGGCATTAAACTTGAAGTCACTGGCGCACCCGCCAATGCCTTTGTAGATGGAGAAATGGTTAGAGGGATCAGGGAACATTTATTTTCAGTTTTAAGAGATATCATTTATGTCTATGATGAAATTGAAGATAACCCAAAATTTAATCTTCAATCACCTGAAGGCGTTACAAATGCAGTATTTCATATACTGAGAAATGCCAACATTATTCATCACCAAACAGAACCCAAACTGGTTGTCTGCTGGGGTGGGCACTCCATATCCAGAGAGGAATACAATTATACCAAGGACATTGGCTATCAGATTGGTTTAAGAGATATGAACATTTGCACGGGTTGCGGCCCTGGTGCAATGAAGGGGCCTATGAAAGGTGCAACCATCGGCCATGCCAAACAACGGGTGAATGACGGCCATTATATTGGGATAACCGAGCCAGGTATTATTGCAGCTGAATCACCCAACCCTATTGTTAACGATTTAGTTATATTGCCCGATATTGAAAAACGTCTGGAAGCTTTTGTCCGTACCGGACATGGCATTATTGTGTTTCCCGGGGGTGCTGGTACCGCAGAAGAGATTTTATATTTGCTTGGGGTTTTATTACATCCTGATAACCTTGAAATCCCCTTTCCTTTAATTTTTACCGGACCAAAATCAGCTGAAGACTATTTTAAGCAAATCAATCAATTTATTGGCGATACCTTAGGGTTTGAGGCTCAACAACGCTACAAAATTATTATTGATGATTCTGAACGTGTTGCACGGGAAATGAAAGCGGGCATTCAACAGGTTCGAGAATATAGAAAAGCTAAAGGCGATGCTTATTATTTCAATTGGTTACTGACTATTAGCCCTGAATTCCAACAACCGTTTATACCAACACATAAAAATATGGCCAGTTTAAAACTCAATAAAAACCAGGACTGCCATCAATTAGCCGCAAATTTACGAAGAGTATTCTCTGGAATTGTTGCGGGAAATGTTAAAGACGAAGGTATCCGAGCCATTGAAAAACACGGACATTTTATGATCAGTGGTGATATCGAGGTTATGGATCCCGTTGACCAGTTACTGAAATCATTTGTTGAGCAACACCGTATGAAATTAGCGGGTTCAAAGTATGTCCCTTGTTATCAGATTGTGAAGTAACAAGCAAGACCAAGATAATCGTCATACTGACAGGGAACGCCAGTATCCAGAACACAGGGATGTGCTTCAGTCACTTCATTATGATCGTTGTTAACATCCTTGTCACTGGATCTCGACATCCCTGCCAGGATGACGAGCAAAAGATAACAAACCTTTATTCCAAACACCGTAATTCCAGCAGGGATCGCTGGAATCCAGTGTATAGGGAGGTACGATCTGAATTATTTGCATTTACTTGTTTATATAAGCATTCCATCCCTGGTCACTGGATCCCGGCAATCCCTGCCAGGATGACGGTTTTTAAGTCAAATAACCAAAGCGCCAAAATATAAATAGAGGCCTGTTATTTATCATGGCTCTATACAAACCACAGGTTTAAAAAAATTAGTAAATTCCTGCGCTATTCTTTTTGGTAGGAGGGGCCTATTGGCCGCGACCGGAACAAGATCAAGAACAGTCGCAGCCAATAGGCCCCTCCTACCCTCACTTCCTAACATGCCGTTGACTCCTTTTTTGTCTTAATTCAACAACATTGTCTCCCACCCTTACTAACAAACACTTTTTAACCTGTCGCTTGTATATAACCCTATTCTTTATAAGAAATATTTATATACAACAGCACCAATTACAACCAATACAACGACAACCCAGCCAATAATATCCATATATTGTCTCAACTTGTTTTCCAGTTTTTCTCCTCCGGCTGCGATTAACATGGCAACCAGAAAAAAACGAGCACCACGACCTACCATTGATGCTAATACGAAAGGCAGAAAAAACATCTGTAAAGCACCTGCCGCAATAGTAAATACTTTATAGGGAATGGGGGAAAAACCTGCAACAAAAATCGCCCAAAAACCCCAGTCTTTAAACCAGTTTTCTGCTAATAAATATTTCTGCCAATAATGGGTTTCTTGTAACCATGGGGAGATTGAATCAAACATAAAAAAACCTATGCTATAACCCAGCATACCGCCCAGAACCGAAAAAATGGTTGTTAATAAAGCTAACCTAAATGCCTTGCCTGGCTGGGCCAATGCCATAGGCGCTAACATGACATCAGGGGGTATGGGGAAAAAGGACGATTCAGCAAAACTTAAAGCACACAAATACTTTGCTGCATGTCTATGCTTGGCCCAAGTTATTGCCTTATCGTATAAGTTTTTAAACATTAATTTCTTCCAGATAGAAAAGGTACAAAACTGACGGGCTCCAATATTTCTTTTTCATAGCCATTTTCAGTACGAGTCACTTTGTACAATTGCTGTTGACTCCTACCACCGACAGGAATCAACATCACGCCACCTATCGCCATTTGTTGCAATAATGTTTCTGGTATTTCAGAAGGCGCTGCTGCAACTAGAATTCCATCAAAAGGTGCTTTTTCTGGCCAGCCCCAACCTCCATCACTATGCTGATAGCTAACATTTTTAATCTTCAGATCCCATAAATTATTCTTTGCATTTTTGAGTAAAGGAGCAATTCTTTCGACTGAAAACACTTTGCCGACCAAGGGCGCCAATATAGCTGTTTGGTAGCCGCAACCTGTCCCTATTTCTAATACCTTAGATAACGGGCCATTTTCCAGCAGTAATTCTGTCATTTTAGCCACGATATAGGGTTGAGAAATCGTCTGATTATGCCCTATTGGCAGAGCCGTATCTTCATATGATCGGCTTGCCAATGCTTCATCAACAAAGATATGTCTTGGTGTACTACCCATAACAGCAAGTACTTTTTCGTTTCTAATCCCTTGCTTTACCAGACGTTCAACCATACGACTTCGTGTTCGACCAGAAGTCATCCCTCTGCCTTGTAGTCGATCATTCACGCTTGATTCTCCTGTTGTAACCAGTTTGAGATATCATCCACTCTCTCGTAACGAGTCAAATCCAGTTGTAATGGTGTCACAGATACATAGCCTGTTTTTATCGCATAAAAATCTGTCCCAGGCCCTGCATCTTGCTCTTTACCTGGAGGACCGACCCAGTAAATTTCCCTGCCTCTTGGATCGGTAGATTTTATAACTGGTTCGGCTTTATGTCTTTGTCCTAATCGGGTTGACTGATACCCCTTTAACTCAGCAAAAGGCAGATCAGGCACATTAACATTTAATAAGGTATCTTTCGGTAGCGGATTTTTCACAATTCTTTTTAATAAGCTTGCTGCAACCTGCCCAGCCGTTTCAAAATGTTTTGGGTCATTTGATGCAAGAGAAATAGCGACTGCTGGTAAACCTAAAAAGCGACCTTCTGTTGCTGCAGCAACAGTCCCTGAATACAACACATCATCGCCTAAATTAGAACCATGATTTATACCTGCAAAAACCATATCGGGCTCTTGTTCCAATAGTCCTGTAATGGCTAAATGCACACAATCAGTGGGAGTACCATCTACCCGAATAAAATTATTTTCTGATTTATGCGCTCGTAATGGCATTTCTAAAGTTAATGAATTACTCGCTGCACTACGATTTTTATCGGGAGCAACAACAGAAATATCTGCAAATTCAGCTAAAGACTCAGCCAAAACAGATAAACCTGTAGCAAGGTATCCGTCGTCATTACTTATTAAGATGTGCATATCTCTTTAACCTAAAACCTTTATTAAATTTAATAACTTATCACTCTAAATGTATTTATGGGATTAATTAGCTTATCGAACAAAGTCTGATACCTTATATCCTGGCTAAATTCTAACCAACTTAATCAGAGGTTCCTAAAGAAACATCAGTTCAAATGAGATTTTTAAGTTAAAACACTATAAAATCGAACATCTTAGCAAATAAAAACACTTACTATTCAGTTATCGTGACAAAAAAAACACTTCCACCAGAAGATTCTGATTTATTTAGACAAGCTATTGGCAATGTTAAGGCAGTAGAGAGCAATACCATCCACTTAACAAGCAGTGATAAGCCAAAACCCTATCCTAAAGAAAAGCCGTTAAAAGATATTAGCGGCTTTCAAGAATCTCCAGATTTAGAAGTCGAAAAGCTGTATCAGGAAGACAGCATTAGCTTTATTGCACCAGGTTTACAAAAAAATGTTTTAAAAAAACTACGTAAAGGTTTTTTTGGCTTCGATGCATCGCTTGATTTACATGGGCTGACCAGTCAGGAAGCAAAACATCAATTATCCAGGTTTCTACATTTTAGTGTTGAAGACGGCTTCCGTTGCGTTCATATTATTCATGGCAAAGGTTATCGTTCATCCAATAACCAACCCGTGCTCAAAAATGACATCAATATCTGGTTACGCCAACATTCAGATGTGCAAGCCTTTTGCTCCACCCCGCCTAAAGCAGGTGGAACAGGTGCTGTATTTGTATTATTAAAACTGTCCGAGAAATACGGTGAACAGGAAGACCCCGAGGATTAGGCGATAATATACAAATGGCATCATACCTATTTTATCCAGTAATTTTAAAAACCAGCCTATAGAAAGATAAGCCACAATCGCAGATAAAATAACCCCGATTGATATCATATCCCACTGTACGGGTTCTGCTGCTTTATAGAGTTCCAGTCCTTTTACCATGCCTGCCAAAGCAATCACTGGAATTGATAATAAAAAAGAAAAGCGAGCTGCATGTTTACGTTTCAGTCCCGTCATTAAACCTGCTGTTATGGTAATGCCTGAACGAGATGTCCCTGGAATTAATGCAACCGCCTGAAACAGACCAATAATGATCGCATCTAATAGCGTTATCGTGGATCTTTGTTCTTTCGCCTGTTTTTCTGCAAACCAGAGTAAAAAGGCAAAGACAATGGTTGCCCCTGCAATCACTAAGGGTGATCGTAAAACAGTTTCAATCACATCAGGTAAAGTTATCCCCACTAAACCAACCGGTATAGTACCCAATACAACATACCAGGCTAAGCGGGCATCATCAGTCAAACCTTTGCCAACCACAGATCGACACCATGCCATAATTATCTGCGCTAAATCTTTACGATAAAAAGCAACAACCGCAGTTAATGTCCCGACATGAACAGCAACATCAAAGGCTAATCCCTGATCTTCCCAACCAACCAACACAGGTAATAAAATTAAATGAGCAGAACTTGAAACAGGTAAAAATTCGGTTAGTCCTTGTAAAATAGCAAGACCAATGGCTTGAAAAATATCCATTTTTATATTTTGTAATCATTGATTATTAAAAAGTTCTGCTATTCTAACTTATTATGAAGTAACTATTGATTTACTATTTAATTTACTGTGGTATTTTCTTATTCATTAAACCTGCCTTTTAAAACAAACTATAAGTTATGGCTTTTGCTGGCTTTACCATTAAATTTAAGGACAAAATTTGATTTCTATTGATCTTATTGCCGTATCAGTCATATTGCTTAGCTCATTGCTATTACTGGCAACCAGTCGCTTCCCTGCTGATTCAATATTACTCAGTGCTTTATGTTTGTTAATGGTCAGTAATATCTTAACCCCTGCCGAAGCATTAGCTGGATTGTCTAGCCCAGGTATTACCACTATTGCCGTTTTATACGTTGTGGTTTCCGGCTTACGAGAAACAGGCACCATTGCCTGGCTAAGCCATTTAATATTAGGTAAGCCCAAAAGCCAGACTTTGGCTCAAATCAGACTGTTATTACCAGCAGCTGCAATCAGTATATTTATTAACAATAGCCCAGTGGTTGCCATGTTTACCACTGCGGTGCAAGACTGGTGCAAACGCAGTGAATTTAAACCCTCTCATTTTCTATTACCTTTAAGTTATGCCTCCATTTTAGGGGGAACCTGTTCATTAATAGGCACCAGTACTAATCTAGTGGTTGATAGCTTAATGCGACAGTCAGGGTTTTCAGGGTTTACTTTATTCGAGCTAGCCGCTGTTGGTATTCCTATTACAGTTGCTGGCTGCCTTTACCTTATTATCGCCAGACCTTACTTACTTGCTGACAGACAAGGTTCTATAGAAAAATTCAGTAATGTACGGGAATACCTGGTGGAAATGCAGGTAAGGCCATCTTGTGAATTGGTTGGACAAACGATACAAGATGCTGGGTTACGTCATTTACCCGGGCTTTTTTTAATTGAAATTGTTCGTGATGGTGAATTATTTCCTGCTGTATCACCCCACATCGTCATCCAGGCAGATGACAGACTGGTCTTTGCAGGAGCGGTTGAATCAGTCGTCGAATTAAGACGCATCCGCGGCCTTGAAGTGGCTTCAGACCAGACATTTAAATTGCAAGGACAAGAACACGAACGCCGCTTATTTGAAGCCGTCATTTCTGCTGAAAGCCCTGTTATCAGGCAAAACATCCGTGAAGCCCGATTCAGGCATCGCTACAATGCCGTTATTCTATCTATTGCACGCAATGGACAGCGTATAAAAGGTAAAATTGGTAACATTCAACTTCAGCCTGGAGATACCTTATTAATAGAAGCAGAAAAAGGTTTTTTATTTAAATTTCGAAATAGCCGTGATTTTTTATTAATCAGTAAACTGGAAAATTCCAATCCCATACGCCATAGTCGAGCGCCTTGGGCCTTAGCCATCATGGCCCTAATGATCATACTGATGGTTAGCGGCATGATGAATATTCTACAAACAGCCGTACTGGCTGCAAGTGCGATGTTATTAACTGGCTGTTTAAATATTGAAGATGCCCGCCGCAGTATTGACTATCAAGTATTACTGGTTATTGCCTGTGCTTATGGATTAGGTGCTGCGGTACAAAAAGTCGGTTTAGCGGATCTTATTGCTGAACAAGCTTTATTCATTGCTGGTGGTGATGTCTGGCTTATGTTGGTACTGGTTTATCTATCAACTGTTATCTTAACTGAAACCATTACTAATAATGCTGCTGCCATCATTATGTTTCCCATTGCCGTCAGTGCAGCCAATACGCTCGGTGTCAATGTGACGCCCTTTGCTGTTGCCGTTATGATAGCAGCCTCTGCAAGTTTTGTTACCCCAATAGGCTACCAAACTAATCTAATGGTTTTTGGCCCTGGTGGTTATCGCTTTACAGACTATATAAAATTTGGCCTTCCTCTAAGCATTATTGTAGCAATAATAGCCTTATCAATAATCCCTATCGTCTGGCCTTTTTAATTCATAATTAAACATAATCGACTTCTCCCCGACTTTATTAGAGCCATTATAAGAAACAATCTATACATAAAGTAGACACATTGAACATGCTATTATCCTACTTTATTTTCAGTTAAATATAATCAAAGCACATGGAATGGATTATCAACTTGCTAACCGAGGATTCGGTGGCACATACTTTATTAGTGATCAGTCTGGTTATCTCTGTTGGACTCGCTCTTGGTGAAATACCGTTCTTTAAGATAAAACTGGGCATTGCCGGAGTTTTATTTTCTGGCTTGGCTTTTGGTCATTTTGGTATGACTATAGATGGCCATATCATGCATTTTCTGCGTGAATTTGGTCTTATTCTATTTGTTTATGCCATCGGGCTTCAAGTCGGCCCGGGGTTTGTGAATTCATTTTTACAAAATGGTATAAGACTCAATATTATGGCTGCAAGTATTGTCATTCTTGGCGCCATAATTACAGTTCTTATCAGTTATTTTGGCGGGATTGAAATCCCCGTAGCAGTTGGATTATTTTCTGGTGCAACAACCAATACGCCTTCTCTGGCTGCTGCCCAGGAAATATTGGGGGGAATGGATACCATTGATAGTGAAACCTTAAAACACCCTGGGCTTGGCTATGCAGTAGCCTACCCTTTCGGCATCATAGGTATTATTTTAACCATGCTGTTAACGAAATTTTTATTTAAAGTTAATATTCAAGCAGCAGAAAATGATTTTATACAAACTCAAAAAGAAAATGCGGACCAACCTATCTGGGTTGATTTAAAAATTGAAAATATCAATTTAGATGGTTTAACCATTGATGAAATTCATTTTTTTGAATCAATGGATGTCGTAGCCACTCGAATTCTACATGATGGCCAGGTTCAAATAGTCAATAACCTAACCCAATTACATACCGGTGACAGTATTCGTTTAGTGGGGGAAAAAAAGAAACTTGATGAACTAAAAATGCTTGTCGGTCACGAGTCTGAATTTAATTTAAAAGACATATCATCCAACCTTCTATTTAGTAAGCGCTTTGTTGTTACCAACAAGGAAGCCATTGGAAAAACAGTGGCTGAACTACGTACTTATTATGGTGTCACTATTCCCAGAATTAAACGACCTGAAGTTGAATTAACACCCAATGGCTCAGTTACTATTCATTTTGGTGATGAATTACATGTTGTAGGGACTAAGGAATCGTTAAACCAGATTGAAAAAGTACTTGGTAACTCTTTAGAAAAACTCAGTCATCCACAAATTGTACCTATTTTTATTGGTATTACCTTGGGCGTTATATTAGGCAGCTGGCCTTTCTTTATCCCTGGTATCCCCTCTGCAATTAAACTAGGTCTTGCTGGTGGACCATTAATTATCGCTATTCTGCTCAGTAGGGTTGGAAACTGGGGTACCATGACCTGGCATTTACCTAAAAGCTCAAATATCATTCTAAAAGATATCGGTATTGTATTGTTCCTGGCCTGTGTAGGTTTACATTCGGGTGATCAGTTTGTTAATACTCTGGTTAATGGTGATGGTTTTTACTGGATGGCTTGCTCCATCTTAATCACCCTATCCCCCTTACTGATCGTTGCGTTTGTAGCCAAAGGTATTTATAAAACCAACTTTCTCTCAGTGTGTGGCTTATTAGCTGGCAGTATGACCGATCCACCCGCACTCGCATTTGCGAATAGTTTCAGTAATTCATCGGCGGTATCAATTGCCTACGCAACGGTCTACCCATTGGTGATGATACTTAGAATTATCTCTGCACAGCTTATTATTTTGCTGTTTATATAAGTAAGCAACTATTTATTAGAGCTAAGATGTTTGTATGTAAAGGTATTAGGGGCCAATAGTCCCCTAATACCAAAAAGAATAACGCAGAAATTTACTGGTTTTTTTATATACCAGTGGCTTGTATTAAGTGTATTGACTCAGATATGACCAGACAAGTGTAAAAATTAGTCGCAATCAAATCTTACATTGAATGGCAGTCATCGACCCCTATGTGTAGTTGCAAACTATGTGTATATTCAGTTTTACCGTTGAGGTCCGCCCTTGACCACAGCCACTTAGGGCGAACCGCAACTACACATAATTACAGCGCCTGAAGAAACTGCATCAATGCATCGTCATCAGGATGGTAGTGGCAACTTATTGTTTCCGGAGATTGGAGTCTTGCCAGCGCCTTATTCTTCATGGCCAAGTCGGCCTCTACATATCGATGAGTAGTGGTCGAGCTTTCGTGTCCCAACCATAATGCAATGACATTAAATGCTACGCCAGACTGTAAAAGATGCATGGCCGTGGTGTGACGAATGGTGTGCGGCGATATCCTTCGTTTGGAGAGACTGCTTATCGTCTGAGCCGCACTGGAAACTGCTATATTGAGTCGCTGCGGAACAAAACCAGGGTCAGGTCTTTAACTTGTGATTACTTAAAATCCCTCAAATTACCGAAGAATGTAACTTAAAATTATAGACAGACAAATGGCTGACCTTTTTCTCTTGTAAAATAAAGGATGACTCCTTATGAAATTATAACAAACTGACAATCATAATTCAAAGACCTGACCCCGTAGGTGTGACCCCGTAGGTGCTTGACCCCG
>Ga0209707_1000687_pt1 | contig 19905 bp, 15 predicted proteins | sample EN4Hudsemesocosm_FD_184630 | JGI IMG/M metagenome (GOLD analysis project Ga0209707, IMG submission 184630) | Methane-oxidizing microbial communities from mesocosms in the Hudson Canyon - EN4B Hudson Canyon (SPAdes) (version 2) | ecosystem: Environmental > Aquatic > Marine > Cold seeps | place... | reverse complement strand
GTTTATAATGCTTCCGACCATTTTTCTCGCTTAACTGCTTAGCAACATCCCTAACCGTCAAACCCTGCAGCATGCCTTTAGATACTTCAACAGGCACATCACCCATTTTCTCAATTGCCACAACCGCACTAATCGCTGTTAACGAATCACCGCCTAACTGATAGAAATTAGCGTCTAAATCTACATGCTTAATCGATAAGACTTGCTGCCATATAGATTGAACTAAAGCCTCCTCAGTCGTCAGGTTTTCACTCGCATAACTCTCAACATTAACCTCGCCACCCGCACCTTCTGTTAAAACCTCAATATCATCACCCATACAGTGATGTTGATACAACTCAGCCAGCGCCTTTCTTTTTACTTTGCCCGTTGCCGTTAGTGGAAAATCATCAACGGATATTACTTTAATCACCTGCTTATTATGAATACCATAAGTCAATAAAATATCTGCTAATACTCCAAATAATGCCTGCTTATCTAAAGCTAATGATTTTTGGTAAGCCAGCAACACGCCATTACCTGTTAATTCATTATCGTAAGCAGCAATAGCAATACCATCATTAATCATCAAGCATTCACGTAAATTATGCTCCAATGCATCAGGCGATAACTTAACGCCACCACAATTAATTAAATCATCCGCACGCCCTTGAAAAAAAAGAAAGCCATCTTCAATATGTCCTAAATCACTTGTTTCTAACCAGCCATCTGCATCAACATTATCTTTATACTTACCAGCCACTAACAACTGTTTAGCAACATGAGGGCCTCGAATACAAATACGCCCCGCTTCAGAAATCTTTATTTGTGTATCATGAGTTACTATACCCACCGAATCTAACTGCGCATCTGCCGAATTATCAATTCTTAAAAAAGTAGAACGAGAAGCCTCGGTTAAACCGTAATGTTGCACAATCACAGCATTAGGAAAAAGCGCCTTTAATTGAGATTTTTCCAACCCACTCATAAACTGACTACCAATCTCAATCCATTTTAGGTTTAAAGCTTCAGAGCCAAAAATCGATTGATTTTTTAACAATAAGCGCCATAAAGTAGGCACAGCAGAAACAGCATTAATCTCCCTAGCTTGCAACATACCCATTATTTCCACCGGATTAAAACCAAACTCCGGTAAAAAAGCGCAGCCAGCCACAGCAGAAATTGCACGAAACCGCCCTAACCCAAATGAAAAAGTGACCGGGACCCCCACATATTCACGCACCGAAGAATCCAGTTCCATCACTTCATTCAAACGCGTAGTCACATCAGACAACATCCCATGCGTCAGCAAAACCCCTTTAGGCTCTCCCTCAGTACCTGAAGTAAATGAGATTTGCGCTAACGTATCATCACTAGGAAAAGCATAAGCCGTATCAAACCAACCAAAATCAGCTACTGGCTCTATAATAGTCTCGGCATTCACTTGATCAATACGGCATCGATCATCCACAGAGCGTAGCAAAACAACCGCTTTCTTATTTACATAAGCATCAAAAACAGTTTTTACATAAGATAAGGAATTTATAGAAACTACACCGACATTATTTAACATAAACACATCTCTTCACAGGCAATCTCTAGTAGTTGCTCTCATAAACACACAAACCATAAACAAAAATATCACCCAGTGTCCTTACTTAAGGAATAACAAATGGATTTGAATATTTTTTCAAATACAAGTTTCCGACAATCTTAGAACCCACATGGTTAAAATGATCATCATCCTTATATAAGGGAACGCCATTTAAGGAGCTGTAACAAAGCGTCTTCCCACACATTATTTTTTTAGGGTCAATAAAAATAATGCTTGGATATTTTTTCTTTAAATTTGCAAATATTTCATTAACTTTTTTCTGTCTACTTTTTACACTTTCAATATTAATTGAGCAATTCTGATTGTTAGCCCAAATTTTATTCCTAATAACACAGTCGCTTTTATCAAGCCCAAATTCAGCAACCGATTCAATTATTACAGGTATTGCTCCTGCCCTACTAATAACTGAAATTGCCCGGTCCATTCCAAGTTCAAAATTTATAGCTGAATTAAAAAGGTTTAAATCACCTTTTACCTTAATATCCTGTAAATAGATTTCACCATTTTTCTTATCATGATCATTGAGTCCAGAAATATAAGAAGCCCACCGGCCAGCAAGCACAATAAAATTAAATTTCTCTTCAGAAGCAATTAACTGCGTAAGATGATTCCCCCGCCTTAAAAAGGCTTTATTCTCCTGCCCCTGCCCCTTCGGCTCATAACTAACAACTCCAGGAAGATAAATCATTGTATTTGCAGTAATAACATAACCTTTTAACTCTCCATCCTTTAATAATACATCTACCATTCCAGTTACAGCATCTGCATGCGAATCACCAACAATCAAAACATCAATTTCACTTTTCTCAGAAAAACCCAAAGTACAACGATCCTTTGTTTGGTTTGTAAATTTAGTATTATGGCAGTGATTATTTCTATTTTCTGAACGAGAATTAATAGCATCAATCATTAAGATAACTTTAGGAGAAAATCTATTTATATATCCCGAGCTATTATAAATAAAAAAAGCATACCCGATACATGCCACAACAGGGAACATAACATAGGAAATTAAAGTCTTTACAAAACGAAACTTATATTTATGTCTAAATGGTTGTTCAATAATGAACCACGTGAGATAAGCTAACAATATTAAAATAAAAATAACGAACCATTTTTCATGATCCAATAAGATAATACCGGCTACATTCAAAAAAGCAAAGACAGGCCAGTGCCATAAATATAAAGAATAAGAAATTAAACCAATAAAAACCAAAGGCCTAATAGAGATAATTCGATTAATAACCCCAGTATTATGTCTGTTACGTCCAGTATAAATTAAAATACACACACCCAAGCAAGGAAATAGTGCATTAACCCCGGGGAATGTACTTTCATCGGTTAAAATAAAGCCCGACCCAAGCACAAATAACATTCCTGTAAATGACAAAAAATGATTTACATACCGGTTAAGAGTCGGTAATGAAGAATAATAGTAAGCAACGCCTCCCCCCATCAATAATTCAAATGCTCTTGTAGGTAGAAAAAAGTAGGCAGTTGTTGGTTTAGTAATCGCTAACCATTGTGATAATAAGAGACTTACAACAGCTAGTATTGCTATAACCCCGCCCAGCCTATTTCTTTTTACATACCTATAACTAATAACGAGAAACAGTGGCCATAAAACATAATACTGTTCCTCTACAGATAATGACCAAGTATGTAACAACGGAAGCTCATCAGTGCCAGGTGAAAAATACCCACCCCCACTATTTTTCCAAAAATATAAATTTGATATTGATAAAAAAGCAGCTAATAAACTTTCACTGTACTTAATAAGCGCACTTGGTAACAATAAAACTGTTGCCCCAATAGTTGTAAGTACTGAAATAAAAATAAAAGCGGGCATTAAGCGCCTCAGCCGCCTAAGGTAAAACTGAGCAAAGGAAAAGCTATTACTCTCAACGTCCCTAAGTAAAACGGTCGTAATTAAATACCCAGAAATAACAAAAAAAACATCTACACCAATAAAACCACCAGAAATAAAGCTAAATTCTGCATGATAAAAAACCACCATTAATACAGCAATAGCTCTTAAACCATCAATATCTTTTCTATATAAAGCACTCATAAATCACTCATAAAAAATAAAATTTCCAAAGGCCTTTATCACTTGAGCCAAATAATGATAGGTGCCAACAGCGTTCAGATCAACTAATCATGCCTAAATGACTAATACCAACTCCAATAAATAATGACTGTTATTCTTATCACTCCCAAAGTCTTTAAGCGGAAACCCAGGTGACCACAATAGATTCCTGCTAGGAGCATGCAGGAATGACGAGTTTATAGAAATATGGTTTAAGCATGAAATTATTGGGATGGATATAACTTCACCTATTTGGGTCTATTTTATATACTCTATACATACTGCTAATTGATAATCAACCTTAGCCACTGACAATTAAAATCATCACTTCGTTTCCCTTATATCTCGAGAATGAATAACAAATGGATTAGAATACTTTTCTAAATACAATTTCCCAACAAGCTTAGAGCCCTCATAATTTAAATGATGACTATCACTATATAAGGGAGTACCAGTTAAAGAACTGTAACAAAACCCTTCATTGCACATTATCTTTTTAGGGTCAATAAAAACGATACTCGGATATTTTTTCTTTAAATTTAAAAATATTTCACTAATTTTTTTCTGCCTATTCACCACATTTCCAAAATCCATTGAGCAGTTTTGATTGATAGCCCAAATTTCATTCCTAATAGAACAGACACTTTTGCTAACCTCAAATTCAGCAACTGATTCAACAATGACAGGTGTTGCTCCTGACTTAATGATAACTGAAATTGCTTTAGTCATTCCTCGCTCAAAATTAATTGCAGAATTTACAACATTCAACTCATCCTTTAGATAATTATCCTGTAAAAAAATTTTTCTATTTTCCTTACCTTTATCATTTGCCCCTGTTATATATATAGGCCAACGCCCTGCCAGTACAATAAACTTAAATTTCAACTCAGAATTTATCAGGTTAGTGATTTTCTTACCCCTAAGCAAGAAACCCTCCTTTTCACTTATTTCTCCTGCATGACGACTCGTATACCCATTTATTCCGGGAAGATAAACCTGAGCATTCACAGTAGCAACATACCCATTAAGGTTACTATCCTTAAGTAGTACACCTAACATTCCAGTCAGAGAGTCAGCATGCGAGTCACCAACCAATAAAATATCAGCTTTATGTTTTTTAGCTACCCCAAATGAACAGCGACTATTTATTTGATTTTCTAATTTAATATTATGACACCTATTATTCCTATTTTTAGATCGGGAATAAAAATCATCTATCATTGAGGCAACTTCAGGAGAAAATCTATTTATATATCCTGAACTATTATAAATAAAAAAAGAATACGCGCTACATACCACAACAGGAAAAATAGCATAAAATATTAAAGTATTTATAAAACTAAACTTATATTGATTCCTAAATGGTTGCTCAATAATTAACCAAGTAATATATGCTAGACCTATTAATATAAAAATAATTATCCATTTCTCATTACTAGCTAAAGAAATACTCATCACATTCAAAAAAGCAAAGACAGGCCAGTGCCATAAATATAGAGAATAAGAAATTAAACCAATAAAAACAAAAGGCTTAATAGAAATAATTCGATTAACAATTCCAGTATTACCCCTATCTTTTCCAGTATAAATTAAAATACACGCACCCAAGCAAGGAATTAGTGCATTAAGCCCAGGAAATGTACTCTCATCGGTTAAAAAACAACCAGCCCCAAGCACAAATAATATACCTGTAATTGATAAAAAATGATTTACATATCGGTTAAGAGCCGGTAATGAGGAGTAATAGTAAGCAACCCCTCCTCCCATCATTAATTCAAAAGCTCTCGTAGGCAGCAAAAAATAAGCACTTCTTGGTTTAATAATCGCAAGCCATTCTGATAATAAGAGACCTATAACTGTTAATACTACGATAACCAAACCTAGTCTATTTTTTTCAAAATATCTATAAGCAATAACAATAAATAATGGCCATAAAAGATAATATTGTTCTTCAACCGATAATGACCACGAATGTAGTAGAGGAAGTTTATCCGTATTGGGTGAAAAATACCCCTGCCCACTATTTTTCCAAAAATATAAATTTGATATTGATAAAAAAGCAGCTAATAAACTTTCACTATATTTAATAAGCGCATTAGGTAAAAGTAAAACTGTTGCCCCAATGGTTGTAATTACCGCAACAAAAATAAAGGCAGGCATTATGCGCCTGAGTCGCCGAAGATAAAACTGAGAAAAAGTAAATTTATAGTTAGCAATATCTCTAAGTAAAACGGTCGTAATTAAATACCCGGAAATAACAAAAAAAACATCTACACCAATAAAACCAGCTGAAATATAGCTAAATTCGGCATGATAAAAAACTACCATCAATACAGCAATAGCCCTTAAACCATCAATATCTTTCCTATATAAATTAGACATAATTACTCAAATACAAATAGTTCACTTACTATACACCCTTACTATAAAGTCTTTAAGCCGACGAAAAAATGTTTTTATTTTTTTTCTCTGTGCTGTATTAGCATGCGGCCATTGCTTATTAGGAATATCCTTACCTAAAAATTTACAAATATTCTCCCAGTTAACTTCCCCTGCTTCTAAATTTAAACATAAAAAATCACCTGGTCTGTTCTTAAAATATTTAATAACGTCATTATTGTGTTTCTCATAACGTTTTTTAAATATTTCCTCATTACCTTCTGGGTAAGAAACGCCATAAATATAATGGTGAATTGCATTTTCCGTATTTTTAAAATCCTTTAATGCACTTAAAAACCACTTATCAGTGTCTCGCACAACAAGAATAAATTTGCTTCCAGGGTACTTTTCATCCATTTCTTTATAAAATAAAGGCCAAGGCGTATCTTTAAAAGCACTATATTGTTCAGATAACTCATAAACTAGTTTTTCAAATAACTTTAAATCAAAATCACTCTTACCAGAAAAGCCCCTAAAAGGATTATAACCACACACTTTATAGCCCAAATAGTGCAGTGCAAGCCCCAATGAAGTTGTACCCGTTTTTTGAAAACCAATACAAAATACCTTTAATTCACCCATCACTCCTCCTAAAATACTTAAATATTTATTTATTTTTTAATTTGCTAATATGCGCTGTCACTCTATATTGCCACTGCTTACAGTGAAGCCTACGCGATAAAAAATCTGAAATAAATAAATAAATGCCGATTCGCTTTAGCCTAGAATAGGCTCGGGATGCTCGGTTACTAAATTCAAGAATTTTAATCTCTAATAAAGTAAGTTTAAGCTGCTCAGGGCCACTCAACTCATAGCCTCTTTCCTTCATCCTTCCTCCAAGAGCAGCCTCTATCAACTGTATATCTCGTTTTGATAAGCGGCTTTTCCACTTATCCAGCATTTTAGGATCAGGTAAAGGCTCGCCATCAGCCACATAAGACATCATTCGCTCATCATAAAGACACCCGATAAATTCACATACCCCAACTAAAGTATGCTTAGTCTCTCTAATAAGGCTTTCGTATGTAATTTCTATGTATTGTTCTGAAGAAAGACTCCCCTTCAATTTACTCCATAATTTTTCAGAATCCAACCATGACTGAGCCGCTCCCCACCCATTTCCTGCCCACCCTAACCCTATATTAGAACAAGCAACGCCCCTAGGATCTCTAGTAATATGAATAAAAATAGCATCTGGGTATATTTCTAATATTTTATCGAAATAAAGGTGAACAGTCGCACCAATATACTGCTTATTATCTCGTATTTTTATTTGATATAAAAAATCATCAATAAGCTCTGGATAAGTTAAATCTTTATTTATATTTAATTCAGCTAACTGAAAAATTCTATTATTTACCAGCCACTCATAATATTCATTTAAAGAAGGAAATTCATTATCCTCCATCATTTCAAAGGCATACTCAAAACCTTTATGGTGCCACGAAATTTCAGGGTGATGATCAAGCATTAACCTGAAAAGAGTAGTTCCAGAGCGCCTAGCACCAACTAAAAAAATAGGTTTAGAAATCAAAATAAAACTCCATTATCAAATAATAACAACACCTTTATGCAAGCATTTTAAATATTAAGGCCACTATATTTTTTTAAAAAGATACTCGCATGATGCATCCAATAAACACACAAACCTTTCTTCAGGGAAATCACCTAAATTCATTGCTAAATTTGCAAAACTTGATAGCAAATACCCCTTTGAGTTCTCAATATCACATTCCAAAACCTCACAAATCAAGCTTAGTTGATTTAAAAAGAATGCATTAGAAACCTTCATACTAAGTGAAATCCTAATAAGGTCATAGATTGCAAACCCTTTAGAATTAGCACCTGCCCAATCAATTACACTTATACCATAGCTATTTTTCTTATTTATTAAAATATTACCCAGCCAAAAATCATTATGCTCAATACAAAAAAAAGGCTGCCATTTTTTATTTTTTATTTTTTTAATCTGACCGCCTATTTCATGCTTTATTTCTGCTCGAATAGAATTATTTTCATACAATAACTCTAATGGTTTAATAAATTTTTCACGAACCTCTTCTTCAGATGCCTTTACTTTTGACTGCTCACTTGCACTCAGTAACCAAGAGAAAATTTGTGACTTTAACTTATTTTTTTGAATATATTTAATCGCTTTATTGCTAGAAAAAGGTGAGTAATATTGCCATAAGGAGTAGTAAACCCCGGCTTTTTCTCCATAACACAACGGCGATATAACAACATCACTTACTTCGCCATTAAGTTTTAACTTAATTTCTGATGAATTTAAAACAGCCTTTTTTGGCAGGTCACCAAATTTAATATATGCACAAATTAAAACGGCAATAGCTTCTTTATTTTCATTTAAAATCAGCACCTTAGTCGTATCATCAACCACGCTCTTTTGTGGCATTAATAACTGATAACTCCCCACACAAGAATTAGCAGGCAAAGAGCTATTTATTTCCATCTCAAAAAGTGACTTTACAAGGTCACATGAAACACTTTTCATTTCATTAATATCCGTTATTTATATACCTTACAATTACATATCAATACTATCCATCGCCGCCTCTACACTTAGCAGGCAAACCTCGAACTCAACTAGCGAATATTTACGAACATTTTTTGGTAAACAGTAATATGCTTGTTTTATGATACTTGGCCATAATTTCCCCCTAACACCTACCCACCGACCACCAAGCTGATGTGTCACCATCCTATAAACATTTGTCATATGACCCGGTGAAAATAATTCCAATAATTTAATAGGCGCCATTTCATACATCGTCCTTAACAACAAGGGACCTAACGCAGCACCATGAACCGCAACAATATTTTCTGCTAATGATACAAAAGCAAGCTGTTTAAGAATATCATAATCTTCAAGGTAAATTTTATGATAACCTCGAACGCTTAGAAACTTCTCAATTTCAGCCTCATTACTCAAACAACGAGTAGAGCGCCTTGAGATAAAAATTTTTTTTGGTAAGTCCTTACCTATATCCATTATTTTATCTGAAAAATTAGTATCACTTAACTGACTCTTGATAATTAAATGCCTTACCCCCCTAAAAGACACTCTTGGTGTTACTTCAAATTTACATATTGTCCCAGCCACCTTCGAATTAGTTAACCGTAATTCAAAACCTACGGCTACAAATATTTTCTCAATATATTTTGGTAATGATTCAGGAAAAATCAACACTGGAGGCGGGAACCCCAATTGACTTAAATACTCTTTAACATATAAGGCATGTGGCAAATGATTCGTAGTTGCATGTGCTATATTTTCCGGACTATACCCCCTTAAATCTAAGATAATTTTCTGCTCATCAATAAATTCAACGGGCGTATCCCTAAGTAAAAACTGCTTAATACTCGCTTTAAAAGATACCTTAGCTGGATTAAGTACCCCTTTCTCTACTACTTTAAGACTAAGCTCCCCCGACTTTGAGCTTATTTCAGGTAAATAAATTTCTTCAATGACTGGCTCCCAAGAATCAAGCAAATAAGTTGATGGGGCAAAAATCCAATTACGCCCTACTTTATAAGGAGCGATTAATGTAATATCATTACTAGTCATCTTTCTCATCCAGAAATATCTTTTTTGATAAAGAAGTCATGAGTTGTCCCTATCATTTGTAACGCATAATAACTCTCTTTCAAATTCATTTACTTTTATTGACCATGGATTTTCTTTAGCTCTTAATAGAGCCTTATCTGACATTTCTTTCCAATCACTACTAGACATCATAGCCATATCAATAATAGCTTCGGACATTGCACTAACATCACCGATGTCAATTAACACCCCTTCACCATTTTTCAGCAACTCAGGTGCAGCGCCCGCTTTAGTTCCAATGACTGGCGTTCCACACGCCATTGCTTCTAGTATTGGCAAGCCAAAACCCTCACTACGGCTCCCAAATAACCACGCATCACATTGATCGTAAATAGTCCTAATTTCATTCTGTTTTGGTCGTAAGTAGAATTCTGAGCTTTCTGGCAAAGGAAATGCTTCGGTTGGTTCCTTTGTAGAAAAGGAGACCACTTTAAGGTCAGGAATTGTTTTACGTGCTTCATGTATACTAGCAAAAATTGTTTCACAATCTTTAAAACCATACTGTCCGGCATACATAAGACCAACCGTAAATATTTTATTTTTCTCCCTATTGCCAGAAAAAAATTGCTGCTCTTCTACACCATTACCAACGACAGAAATATTTTCTAATCCATATTTATCACTTAAAATATCCGCAATCCATTGAGAAACCACAATCTGCTTATAAGGTAATTTATAAGTTGCCTTAACTCTTTCAATCGGTAACCAAGGGTGAACTTCATAGTGCTGTATAAAATAAACCTTCTTACCTTTAGTACTAGGAAAAACACTGACCCATTCAGCAGTATTCCAGAAGGTTACAATAATAATATCTGCATCAGGCACATCACTACTTTCTACAGCACGGTGAGTATCTAAAAGCTTTACAGAATAAGACCTGTTATTAAAAAATGATGCATCATACCCTGACTTAGCTCCACTTCCACCAAGGCTAAGAATAGCCTTTATCCTAGCTTTAATTGTTGGTTTTTTCTTATTGGGTGATACAACTGTAACTGTATTCCCTTTTTTTGCTAATAACTCAGCATAAACTGAAACTACACGAATTCCCCCAGTTAAATTTAGAGTTGGCACAACAAATGTAATTTTCATAGCTACTTCCACGCATCTAGTTCTTTTCCCCAGAATTTTTCCAAGGCATTAATTTCAGGAAGGTATACTTGCTTTAAAAAATCACTTGTCCCTACTTCCATTGTTTTAGGACGCTCTGCCAGTTGCTTATCATCAGAAAACCTCATTATAAAACCTATTATTTTTTGTTTCATTATTTTAGGGGTATAAATTGAGATAACATGGATAGGTAAAAAACTTTTCCAAGTATTAATTGTTTTTTGCTCACGAATACCTTGGTCTAACTTTAAAAAATATTCTTTAGAAATATTCTCTCGGGCAACTTCTGTATTCTTCATCTGAGTAACATCAACTTCCAAAAAATCACAGACCTCTTGAGTAACCTCCTCTAAATCATTTACTAAATCCTCAAATTTAATTAATAATATATTTTTTCGGGGGAAGTATTTTAGATATTCATTAATTATCATCATATACATTCCGCCCCCAAGAAAAGTACTAGGGATATCCTTATGGTGCGAATCAAATGGTGCAAAAAAAAGGCTACGCTCTTTTCTGTTGGGGTTTTTCTCTGGAAAAATGCACTCTTCAAATGTTCTATTTATTGAAAAATCTTTTGTTGAATTTTGATAGTTCTTTAATATTTGAATGTAATAAGAATACGCTCTATCAACAGGGTTTCTGAGCACAAAAATTATTTTTACATTAGGTTGTTCTTTATGAATTCTACTAGCAGTCTCTGGAAAATTAGTAATTAACGAATACAGAGTAGATGCTTCGCCACAAATTTGATTTTTTTCGGCTTTAACATACAGCTCCCTATACCATTCAATGCCTTGCTTATACACATCATCTCTTGCAAAAAACTCAGGCTCCTTAGGTGTCGTCATAAAAACATCAGGGTGCATTGACATTTTTTTATATAACGAGGTTGTGCCAGCCTTTGCCGCTCCAATGATTATGAAATCTGGTTTACGCTCCGTGACTTTGCTCATAGAAAACCCTTCCCGATAACGCCCATATAATACCCTAAAAAAATAAGTGGTAACATTATCAATTCCTTTTTTATATTATAAAAAAAATAAATTTTCATATAGATACTTGAAATAATCATCCTTACCATCGTAGCTATAACAATACTCCAAACAGCACCGAGCATACCAAATTCAAAAAATAAAAACGGTAAAATCACATAAAAAATAACCGTTTGCACCAGTATAAATCCGGTTACAATTTTTGACTTTCCTTGGGCCAAAAAACACTGGCCAATCAATAAACTTCCTGTAGAAAGTAAGCTAAGAGATAAAATCTCCAGCATCCAGCCTGCCTCCTGATAACGAGCATCATAAAGACAAGCAACAATAACATCACCCGTTGAAAAAATAAAACCCGCAACAAAAAATGTTATTGCATCCACTTTAGAGCGAATTTTATAATAAATTCGCTCTAAATTTTCAGGTGCCTTTCTAATTGTTTCACTTAATACGGGAAAAAAAACAGATGATATTAATTTTGTTAATACACTCTTTAGCGCATTTGCTAAAAAAAATGCAACCGTATAAACACCTAACTCTTCTGGGCTAATTAGACCACCCAATAACAAGCGATCACCTTGGTTTAATAAAAAACCTAAGATCGATGCTATAAATATCCACTTACCAAAATGAATAATTTCTTTTATAGCCTCTCTATCCAAAAAAAAACGGCATCGCTCACCTAGATTTAAAACATGAGATAACGTGACTTTAATTAACGAACCTAATAAGCCACCAAAGACTAGCGCCCAAATATCACGTTGATACCAAGCCCAAGTTAACATAAAAGCGATAGCAATTACTTGGCTTACTATATTTATCAGTGTGAGCTTACCCAGCATTAATTTTCTATTAAGTAATAAAAGGTGAATAGAATTAAACCCTGATATAACTGCGCCCATAGAAACAATCGCTAAAATAAAGGGCAATTCAACATTTGCATAAACAGTGTCTTGGGGAATATAACCTTGTTGCCCTAAATAATACAATACAATACTTGCTAGTAAGGCAATCATAAAAACAACAAAACCCCTGATTATTTGAATCGTCCATGCCGTATTCAAATAATCTGGCTCTTCGCCACGCTTACTTTGGACAATATTTTGCAATAAACCCACATCAGAAAACATCGCTAAGCCACCCATAATAACGCTAACAACCGCCATAACTCCAAACATTTCAGGCACTAATAGTCGCGTTAATACCAGGTTACTTCCTAAACGCATGGCTTGAGAAAAAAGATGCCCAAAGATAACCCAGCTACCTGATTTTACAACCCGCTGTTTTAATGTTTTTGTCATATAGGAACATTACCCTTTCGTCTCATTGTTTCAATAATATTCTCTGCTCGGCCAAGTAATATCCCCGCGATTAACCATAACCAAGGCTGTAATGAGGCATTAGGAATTTGATCTATCATGATAATACTGACTAATAACGCGTGCGCTGACAGTAAGTTCTGCTCTGGTTTTGATGTTAATAATTTCAGTGCTTTATTCGCACGCAATATACTAATCGCCAATAAACCAAACTCTGCAATAAACCCTGCAACTCCCGCCATACCAAATTTAATAATCCAACGTCCATCTGTAACGGAAAGACCTTCGCCTGTCTCTTCATCGTGTATTAGATTGCGGCCCCATCCCCCCCAACCAAACCACAACCGTTCTTGTGCATGAGCTAATAATATTGCTTCATTATCAAAACGAAATTTTAATGAGCCAGCTCGTTCCTCACCCATTACATCTACCGCTAACTGTACAACACTTTGATGTGGAAATAACTTGAGTATTGAGGTTGCAGGGTAGCTTAAAGCCGTTATCATGAGAATCATTGCAATTCGCATTTGCATTTTAACGGAAACTTTTTTAATTAAAATAAATACAAATAAACCATAAATAAGGGATGCTTTACTTTTACAGAGTACTAATATAAATAAAAAATATAAGCTTATATTTGCCATGGAATATTGCTTAATTTTTTCTTTATTTTTCCATAATGCCGTACTCGCTATTAAAGTGGTCGCCACAAAAAATGCCACCCACAAACCATGCCCCATAAAGACAACAGCCCGAAAACCACCCTCTCTTTTTTGTTGGACAAAACCATGAGGAAAATACCCATACAACGAAGTGTGTAACTGCGGGCTCATACGAATTTCATATAAGACCAATAGTGAATATATTAACCCAGCTATTGTTAGCGCTTGAAACATCAACCTCTGATCTTGATAACTTTTAAAAAACTGCTTACCAATAAAAAATGGGCTAATAAATAGCAGTAAGTTAATCAGTGTGGAAAGTACATCACGCAGCCCAAGCCCAGGCAAATACTTCCCGCCAATGATGATGCTACTTTGATTAAAGTAAACTGTCATAAAGGGGGTAATAAACAACAATAAAACTAACGCCTTAAGCAAGTCTTGGTGCGCAAAATATTTAATTTTTTTCCTTTTTACTAGCCAACACCCTAGAATTGCTGATAGCACTGGCATACTGTGCTTGCCTAAAGGGGGTACGAGCGGGACATCTACCTCTGTTTTAACCGCTAAGAACATAAAACCACCCAATAAAACCCATAAGGTGGCTTCTTGAATTGACTTTTTTTGGTATAACCACATAGAAATTAGCGGCCATGAAAGAAGAACTAAATACGCAAATAAATTCCCTTTACTCATATTTTATCGCTGCATCATCATTAAATATAAAAAATACAACTAAAAACCATTGAAATGCCGAACTGCTTATCTTTGATAAACATATTATCACACTATTAAATAATTGAAAAAATTCATGTTAAACCTTTACACTACGGGAATTCTAGCACAAATTTTTAAATAATCATGTAACAGAATTTAAATGCCTGAATTCAGGATGTTTATTTGTTGGAATTCGTATTGCATTGTAGGCCGGGTTAATTTATCAAACAAAGCGCTGATAACGTAACCCAGAATTGTACGCGCTTAGGTTAAGAATAATACATCATGGGGCGCTGGCTTTAGCCTGCTTTCTAACTGAAAATAGCAGGCTAAAGCCAGCGCCCCAGAACAAATGAAACACCTTAACTTAATGGCAGTGATGCCCTAACTGGAGAGAATATAAGTCAATAACATTGGAGCCCCTCAGAGGTCTTTTTTCTTCATAACGACTTATCCTCTCATATTAGAGATTAATGATAAGCAGTTACACAAAGTTTTATACAGCCTCCTATTTCCTAAACTGAGCCTTTAAATAGTCATTTACCTTATCTGCAGTGTAATCAGGATTCCAATTAGACTTAGATTGTTGCTTAACTGCACTTATAAACACCTCTAGCTCTCCAAGCTCTCCTCTCTCTTCCATATATGTATGAATATCTTTTCGATTAACCTGATAACCTTCAAGACCAGATAGGTTATTAAAAGCATGTATATTCTCTTTTAACTCATTGTCAAGAATTAAAATAAATGGTTTATTACCTTGATTAATCTCAAAAAATACATTTGAATATATATCAATATTTTTTGACTGACCTTTTACCATAATAGCGCGCACATTCCCAACATCTGGATTATCATTATAGAGGATATAATTTTTGGCAATTGTTCCGCCATTCCAGTCATTTGCATCTATAGACCACGCAAGAGTTCGACCTGTAGGCTGCTCAAAGCCAATATTTAAAAAAACATTATCTAATACTGTTATATTTTTAAATCTATATCCATCTCCGTAATCCTTATTTCCTCCTATTGACAGCCCAACTTCACCACCAATTAATAAGTTATTTTCTACCCATATATCATATATATTTGCCTCGTTATACCCATTTCTAAGTTTAGTTTTAAATTTTATACCTAAACTAGATGACCTAGAAATAATATTATTTATAAAAAAACTATTACTTACATCTGTTAGATATAGGTTATGGTTAAATATTGTTGCCTTTCCTTTTGAGTCTTCTTTACTGTACCAGCCATTATGGTCGAATAAATTCTCTTCCACTAACATAGAAATCTGTGAAGCAAAAATCCCTTGAGAGTGCGACGTTGTACTATACGAGTTTAGGATCTGATTTCTACGAATAATAATGTTACGACTCTCTCTTTTACCATTTATTTGAATATTATTGGTAAAATAACTAAAAACATTATCCTCAAGCAAGATTGAATCAACATCATCTACCCCATTTGTAAGGCTAAGAAAGCCAAAAGCTTTGCCCACATTACCCCAGCCACTAAAATTCTCAGCATTAGGATCTCTTGTTTCTGCATAAAATTCTAGGCCTATAACAGCAATAAAACTCTTACTTCCACTTGAAAGAACCCCGACCTTTTGCACTTTTATCAACGGCCGTTCATCTGACTCTCCATAAGTAGTAATCACAAAAGGTGCTTGTTGTGATTGCCCACTGACAGCATAAATTGGTGTAGCCATATCCCATTCATCACCTTTCTTAAGTAAAACCCAGTCTGGATATCCTTCCCGAACCTGAGTCATCGCTGCCTTCACGGTTTTAAATGCCGTAATACCCGTTGGCTTTGTGGGTTCCATTATTTCCGCCGTGGTGTAATAGCCGGCCGAACTATCATCACCCTCACTATCACTAACATAAATCAAACGTGACTCTTCTGTCGGCATAAGAATCGACCAGCCTTCACTATCTTTTTCAGGCCCCTTTATTGTCAGTTCCATTAGGGGGCTGTTATCCGGTATTTGTTCTAACAGATTAATAGCACCGCCATAAGCAGTTGCAGACTTACTGACTTGCTCATTAATCTGACTTACTAGATTAATTTCTTTTTTATTTGTCGATGTACAGCCGATTACTAAAGTAACCACTGCCAACAGGCATACTATTAAATTATTTTTCATTTCTCTCTCCCAAAAAACTACCTACAATAAGGTATAGTTGATCATAACCAATTAATGCACCTATATCTATTGTACTTTAGTACAGCATTTCCCTACCAATAACCTACACCATTTTTAGTTTTAAAATAAAAGTTAACATTTATTACTAAATAAGCGTGTACAAATGTTATACACACAGCCACAGAAAATTTCAAAATCTGCTTATACCCTGTTATTGGGCTCTTCCTCCAAAGCCTTAAATACTTAAAAAAGGATTTCTTTGGCACAAACCAAAAGCCTCTTTTATCTTTATAATCTTCAATCAAACTTACCAACCACATTGGATCAGCCTTGTTAAGATCTCGTATTAAAATTCCCGCATGCTGTTTAGTGCCTCTCACCTTTTTCCATAGGTAATCATAAACCATAGAATTTATTGTAGACCCTATCATCAGTCGCTTTTCATGTTTTATTAATTCGCTCGGCTTCGTAAGCGCATGAAAATAATGTGCGACTGACTTTTCTAACGTAAGCTTTCCTTCTCCCACTTGATTGCTAGTAAAATTTTCAGTATGTACCATCGCAGATAAAAAACCATCTTCAACTGGTAGCCCAAATGGCAGGAATATCTCCCGAACTATTGCCCCTCTAATGCAATAAAGTTGCCCTGTTATTGCATTGTGATTTTTTTTATTAGCCTTTGAAAGAAGAAGTGAAAACTTCTCTAATGGATTCTTATTATTTTTCTTTTCTACATCCTTTTTGGGTGTATCTATTGATACTACCGCTTTTGGTGTAGCGTTTAATTGTTGTACTAATTTTGACAGTCCATCAGTTCCAATCAGTTCAATATCTGCATCAATTAATAATACATAATCTGCATCCTGCCATGCTATATCATGGATGTAACTGTTCCAAGCATTACTTTTCCCAGCTTGCTCTATATTCACTACACTTAAATTATTTCTTTTTGAATGATTAATTACTTCTTGAGCAATTTCGACCGTTTTATCCGCACAACCGTTAGCAACAACGACAAACTGCACATCAAAATTTAGCTGTATAAAGATATCTTGATCCAATACTTGGTTGATTGTGTTTGCTATAACCTTCTCTTCATTATAAGCGAGCATGCCGATAGAAATTTTCATTGTTTTTAGGCCTTTATCTTATATCGATAGTTACGGGTAAACTTTACCCTATTAAATTCTCTGGGCATTTATTAAAATGCAAATTTATTTCATCAAAAAAAATATCACGAATAAATTTATTCCATTTCATTATCACTTGGATTCAACCAATAAGTGCAACTCATATTTTAAGGGGAAATATAAAATTAGAGTTTGTTCTTCAAGTATTTTCTTGCTGGCATTTCATATAAGTGATAAACAAAAAAAGAAGTTATAATGGTTAAAATTAATACTGTTATAACGAATGTCCACTGCCCTAATATATCACTCATATTGACTGGTAGATGTGGAAGCAAATAGTACATAGTATTCCTAATAGGAATATGCAACATGTATATAGTAAATGACAAATCACCCAAGACTACTAGCCAACGAGGCATCAAAAGTTTAGAAATAAGCCCTCGATCTTCCCATGTTGACAAAACGAGTAAAGCAAACAGAGGGATAAGAAGAAAAAGATTAAGATTAAAGTGCATTATATATAATATGAAAAAGATAGATAATATCTGAATTATAGTCAACAATAGGTATGACATACTGGTAACAGTGTTTCGGTATTGATATACAACCATTCCTAGTAAAAAACTGGGAATTCCCCTCAACAAGTTAAATTTCTCATCCACATGTATCGTTCCAAAATTATAATATAAAGCCGCATAAAATAATGCTAGAAAAATAACAACTAAGTAAGTCGGTAACATTGCTCTCCAATAAATTGAAAAGATAGGAAACATAAGATAAGCAAACATTTCCACACTTATCGACCATGACGGAAAATTAAACACATATTGATCAGCTAAACCCCACGCATGAATTAAAAATATATTTTGAATTATATCTGTAGCCATGCCTAAAACACCTGAAACCCCAGAAGAATACAAAACTAAAATCATCATAAAAGCTAGTGTTGCAATATGTAGTGGGTATACTCTAGCGAAGCGGGAAATATAAAATAACTTTATGTCTTTTTTATTAACGTGAGAAGTTAAATAATGACTATATGCCATTGAAAGAATAAACCCACTTAAAATAAAAAATAGATCAACAAGCACAAAACTATTTTTAACAAACATTGTAAATTGATCTGTTTTATTTTCTAAGGCTAATGATGCTTCTAAGTGAAATAAAACCACCCCTAATGATGCAATTCCTCTCATTGAAGTGTGAGATAAAATATTTCGCATTTAAGTTACGTTCCTTTTTTTTGTAATTAAGCTAAAAACCAAAAGGGGCGGGCTCGATTGAAGCTAATTACATCGCCCCCCTTTTTTACCCCTTAAGTTATTTTATAATATTTATCAGCGTTCAATTTTATTTCTTTATATAAAGTATCTGGTGCTAAATCAAGTCCATTTTCCCAAACAATAGCCCCCTGTTTGATCTTTGCCTTAGTGATAACACTGTTATCTAATAGGGGTTTAAAAACACCTGTGCAAAACGACTTGCTAATCTTAATTGTTCCATTAACACCATCATCAAATGTCACTGCAAGTTCACGATATTTAAGCGGATACACATCTACAACATCCCAATACATAATAATGACCTACCTTAGTGGCTCTATTTTATTTGGTTGAATAGGAATGACGGGGAGTATAAATCTACTGGATTGGTTAGGCTGCGAATAATTTTACGATGTAGTCTTTGAAGAATATAGCGAGCATGCCTGTAAATAATGCCCATGTGAGTCGATCGTGCTTTTTTCCTTGGGCTTGTATTTCTTCTGTTAATTTATTAAATCTTATATCCACTTGATCAAAACGCTGATTGTTATTTTTTTCTGCTTGCTCGAAGCGTTGGTTGTTGTGTTTTTCCGATTGCTCAAAGCGCTCTTTATTTATTACTTCAGCTTGTGTAAATTGCGCTGCCATTTCTTCACGCGTGACTGTATGTTGGCTAGCATGCAATAAATGCTGCATTAAGTCTTTTTGGGTGAATGTGTTGGGGTCTATTTCTGGCTGCATTGCTTTCTTCTTGTTGATTTTAGGTCTTTATTTTGCACTTTTGGGGAAGGGAAGTAAAGTTGTAAGAAAA
>Ga0209707_1000685_pt1 | contig 19915 bp, 18 predicted proteins | sample EN4Hudsemesocosm_FD_184630 | JGI IMG/M metagenome (GOLD analysis project Ga0209707, IMG submission 184630) | Methane-oxidizing microbial communities from mesocosms in the Hudson Canyon - EN4B Hudson Canyon (SPAdes) (version 2) | ecosystem: Environmental > Aquatic > Marine > Cold seeps | place... | reverse complement strand
CCAATTGATAGAGTTCTTTCTTATCAATAATTTCTTCATGATGATAGCCTAGTGACCGAACCAGTGCAGCACGTTGCTCCAGCTTTTCCATATCGGCTTTATTTTCCGCAACACGCAACTGCCCAGAAAAACGGGCATCACAGTCAGAATCCAGTAAAGACTCAATATCTCGCCACATTTTAGCGGCTTCCACGGTCAGTGGTATTTCAGCTGGATCACGGTTTAACTGTCGCAGCCCCCCGGCACTAACCCCTGAAGAATGCCGACCCGGACTGGCTTTTTCAATAATCGTACATTGATAACCACGCATAGCCAATTGCAAGGCTGTGGATGACCCCATCAGCCCACCACCAATAATTAAAACATCAGTCGTCATACTGATTCCTCCTTATCTAATCGCGCGAGTTGCCCTAAAGTGATAGGCGAAACGGGAGGTCTGCCTCTAAAATGTCCCATATCAGCAACGGCTTCACCACTTTCATCAGCAACAATATGTGCGACCGCATTACTGCATTGCCTACCCTGACAGGGCCCCATCCCACAACGAGTAAAGAATTTTACCTGATTACTATTATCATGCCCTTGTTGAACAGCTTCCCTGATCTGCCCAGCCGTTACTTCCTCGCAGCGGCAGACAATGGTTTCCTTATCTGCTGTTGCCAGCAAGCTTTTAGGAATTTGAAAATACGCTTCCAGAAAGGGTCGGATATGGCGTTCATCACGCTTCCATTTAATATCCTTGGCTGCCAGTTTATCTCGCTCAGCCTGAGTTAAACTGCCTAATGCAAACAATGCCTCAAACCCCGCCAGACGCCCTGCATGTTCCGCAGATCTTCCGCCATTAATTCCGGCACCATCTCCGGCAACGATAATACCAGGTATATTTGTATTACCCCATTCATCATGCTCTGGTCGCCAGCATTGCTGACTATTATCCCATTTATGTTTACAACCGGCCGCTTGACTCAGCCAGGTATGGGGAATAACACCAAAGTGAGTTAACAATAATTCAGATGCTATGGTTTTCTGTTTTCCAGAATGTTTAAAACAAACCTGTTGCAGTTGCTCCTTACCTTCAGCACGTAAATCACTGACCCCAAATAGCATTGGAACGCCTGCGCGCTTCAATTCTAGTTGATAGCCTACGCCTTTGGTTAAATAGTGATGAGCCAGTATTGCCCGAGGAAACTTGGGCATAGCTGAAATGTGATTACTCAAAGGCGTCACATCTAACAAGGCTTTAACCTCCACCCCTGCATGCAAATATTGCCAGGCAAGTAATAACAGCAAAGGCCCAGAACCTGCAAGCACCACACCCTTATCAGGCACAACTCCCGCAGTTTTAAACAGAATTTGTCCAGCACCCGCCTGCATCACTCCTGGTTTAGTCCAGCCAGGGAAAGGAACAGGCCTTTCCATCGCACCATTGGCAATAATGATCTGATCAGCCGTAATAATACTGGCCTCATCATTTTGTATGATGCCAATTTCAAGCTCTTTATTCAGCGACCATACCCGTGTTCCAGGATAGTATTCTGCATCACTCTCTCTAAAAGCTGCGGCCAGCTCTTTTCCCCGTAGATATTCCGAGCCTAGTTTCTGCGCCCGTTGATCAGGCACTGACTCAATAGCTCGATAGATTTGACCACCTGGTTCGGGCTGTTCATCCAGTACAGCACAGGAAATACCCTTGGCTGAAGCGGTTGCCGCAGCCGCCAGACCGGCCGGCCCTCCACCAATAATAACTAATTGATAATGATTATTCACAGTTCCTTTCCTCCATAGCTGGACCAACTCCCTGCTGTGTATCTATCCGCATACCCTCTTGTACAAGAGTGGAACATGCTCGCTGATTTGATACCCCATTAATAACCATTAAGCAATCATAGCAAACGCCCATCATACAAAAAGGTGCACGTTTACTCCCAGACACAGCTGTCGTTCGGGTATACCCCAAATTCTGGCTTAAAGCCACAGCAGCAACACTGTTACCTTTTTGCACCTGTATAGATTGCCCATTCAAAAAAACATTAAGCGTTTCTTGTTGATTTGCAGGAAGTTGTTTAAACATATGCTATAACCTGATTTTGCTAAGAATATTGTGATGTTCAAAAACCATCGCTTCTTGTAAATTTAGCTTGTCACCTACATGCGCTGATTCTGCCCGCTTATACATCGCATGAGCAAGTGCTATATCAACATAAGCCAAACCGACCGCATTAAAATAAATACGTTCGTCATCTGTTTCACGACCTGGTTTATGCTTTGAAACCAGTTCATGTAAATCCGCATGAACATCATTATGAGAAAGCAAACCTTCTTTATACATACGACTTAATGTTTGAGTACGATGAGTCACTGTTTCCCAGTCATCACAAACAATTTTGTCACATTGTAGAGCAACCTCATACTCATCTTCCCAGCCACCGATATGACTGTAGAATGCCCCTGGTTTCATCCATTCTGCTTTCAATAAAGGTGCTTGTGCACTGGTTGCTGTTACCAGAATATCAGCACCTTCCATAGCATCACGCGCTACCGTATTAGCCCGAATAAAGGTCATATCCGGTAATAACGGCGATAACTGGTCAATAAACTGCTCTTCCTCTATTGCAGACTTAGCACTAACTCGACACTCCTTTAAACCGGGACGAACGACTTTCATCGCCAGCAAATGCATTTTGGCTTGTTCTCCAGCACCAATAAATCCAATGCTTTCACTGTCTTTACGCGCCAGATGTTTAGCAGCAACAGCACCTATGGCTGCAACACGCATATTGGATGCCAGCGTGCCTTCCATCACAGCAATAGGGAAACCCTGTTCAATTTCCGACAAGATAAAAATAGCCGATAAATTTTGCACATCAAAACGCTTAGGATTACGCGGAAATACCGACACCCATTTAGCCCCACAAACTTTCTCATCCAGCAACGTAGCAGGAAGACAATTAATACGATCTTGAGCGACCTGATCAAAAATTTGTACGATTTTCTCAGGAAACATGATGCGATGATCTTCATAGGCAATCATCGCTTTTTCAGCGACTTCAATTGCCATTCGTAAATCAAAACACCCCGCATCCAGTAAATCTTCTTGGGACAGGTAAGTAAAATTAAGACCATGAGGATCCATTATTTCTCCTTCAACATAATTAAAAAAATAAGATAATAATTTTGGAATTATTCAGCGTAAAATGGTTGATACTGCTTTAAGCCCTCTTCTGCTGGGAAGCCTTAAAAGCAAGTGCCATCAATAAATCATTGACGAAACATCACTACATTTTCAAATCACGCTGAGTAGACACATAATTTCTTCAATTATAGCCCTATTTGAGTCAAAGAACGAACCTAACTACGTTAAATATCAATGATTTTAAATATAGATTTAAAGCGTTCAATAGATATAGAAGTTACGCATTGACAAACAATGCTAATCTATGAGATTAAAAAACATAACTACCCAGCGTACTATTTTCTGAGGGTTCAGCTTGTTGATTTATCAGGCTTCTGCAACAGGTAAGTTTTTGCTCCTGCAAAATCTGCATTTCCACCATCCCTGGCGCTCAGACGTTGCAGTAGAGCTTACATCGACGCATTCACACGCCCTTATAAATCAATAAACTGTACCCTTAGCCTTAAACTCGCTGAGTAAATGGAAACTCTGACTGCCTTGGTACCCGTCACCTGCAGGTTGTATGGCAAAGATGCGCTCCATGACCATATTCTTGGAGTAGAAGAATGTGCAAATTGGTGGGAATAGTTTTATTGTTAGACCTATCCATCCTAAAACCCAAGTTCCTATTTATTGCTATCTGGTGGTTGAACTACCTTGCCAGAGAGGGACTTTCATCCGCTGGAATTATCGACCTTGCTCAGCCGCACACCCCGTTTATTTCATGGGCTTGCGACCAAGTAACTTTCAATCTATTTAGGCTGGTGTCGAGTGATCGGTGAGTTTAAAAATATTACACCTGAAATGCTATTAACTTCAGCTCTCGGTGATTTTCAATCATTTTACGGTGAGATAGCCAAAATATTTGACCATAAAGCCCATTTTAAACTCTCAAAAAAACAAAAAAACGCCCCATTTAGTCGCCAATCAATATTCAACATTTTTTTTAAGGAAATTAATGATTTTATTTGTTAATATTTATAAGCTTATGCGTATACAAACAAAATAACAGCCACCTTCTGTGGAAAACTTATCGACAACAGACCTCCCCAATCATGGGAGTATGAAAATAGCAGAAACTGACGGCGACTCAGAAATACTTTTGAAAGTAGTACAATATATTTATATTCGAGATTTTAAAAAAAGAAATAAAATGCTTTTGCGCTTATACAGTATCTTAATCACATACAGCATGACCTTCTGCACACCTGTTTTTGCTAGCGATATAAATGCCGGGCAACAAATTGTAGAAGATGTATGCTCTCACTGCCACGGTTTAAGAAAACCTTCAGCACAAGGCATGTTCCCTGCACTCGCTGGACGGGACCAACGTAGAATTCGTGATGTACTCAGGCAATATCGTAGCAAAACACGATTGTCAGCTATTATGAATAATTTAACCGGCTCATTAACTAATCAAGATATAAACAATATTGCAGCTTACTATAACTGGCTTGATCCAAATTAATGCATATAAACTTTACGCTTAAAGAAAATAAAAACTTTTATTGGCTCGCCGCCCTTATGAGTATAGTTGCGCTTGCAACCCTGTTTGTAGTTTATTTTGTGTTATGGCAAACCGCTATCGCACAGAAAAAAGCTGATTTAGTTCATATTGCCCAAAGCCAGGCCCGTTTGATAGAGGCCATTGCCCGTTTTGATATGCGCCATAACCGTGTTGACTGGGAAACGCCTATTGGCGAGCGAGGTCCCACCTCATTGCTCTCAGAACGAGCTGGGGCGGATACTTTTAGTCAAATTGTTGATGCTCATAAACATTACCAAGGCTTTGGGAAAACAGGCGAAATTTTAATTGCCGGGATTGAAAATTCACAGATCGTCTTTTTGCTCCGGCACGGAACCCAGGTTTTTGAAGAAAACAAATCCGTTCCTTTAGCAAGTCAATTGGCTGAGCCTATGCGACGTGCATTAAGTAATTTATCAGGCACCATGATTGGGATGGATTATGCAGGGACAGAAGTTTTGGCTGCATATGAACCCGTTGACGTGCTTAATTTAGGTATTGTTGCCAAGGTTAATTTTGATGAAGTAAAACAACCTTTTATTAAAGCGGGGCTTATTACCCTTGCCATTACACTGGTTATTATTTTGATCGGGGGTGTCGTTTTTAGCTATTTTGCCAACCCAATTGCCCAGCAAATTATTGATAATGAAATTAAATTTAGAAACCTGATAGAAAATATTTCTGAATGGATTTTGGAAATTGACCTGGAGGGTCAATTTATATACAGCAGCCCTCAAGCAACTAAAATTTTCGGCTTTAATCCTGCTGATCGGCTTGAAACATCATTTTATGATCTCATAAAACCTGAAGATATTGAGATGCTTCAAGCCTCTCTTACAGAGTCTCTTATTCATAAAAAACCGTTGTCTGAACTAGACTGCATATTTATCTCAGAAGATAATCAGTTTGTGCATTTAGAACTTAATGTTGACCCTGTTACCGACATAAATGGGGTAATTATTGGTTTTCGTGGTATAGCTCATGATGTCTCCGAGCGCATTAGCAAAGAACTTGAATTAAAGAGATATCAAGAAAACCTTGAACTGATGGTTGAAAAGCGTACTGAGGAATTAGAACAAATCAATACAGAAATGAAAAACTTTGCCTATATAATTTCCCATGATTTACGCTCGCCACTAGTGAGCATCACGGGGTTTACGGGTGAATTAAAAGAAGATTTTGAGTTAATCAGTGATTGCGCAATACAACAATTAAAATTATCAGGACTTGACTGTCCTGCACAAGTCACTGAGGCATTGGAAGATCGCATACCAGAATCTATATACTATATAGAGAGTGCTACTGAGAAAATGAATCTCTTGATTCATTCAATATTAACGCTGTCTCGCGCAGGACGAAGAGAATTCCATTTTGAACAGGTAGACCTGACAGCACTCGTCAACGACTTACTGCCCTCCCTCGCCTTTCAAATTGAACAATTTAAAGTCACCGTTAAAGTTGATAGTTTACCCACAATATTGACCGACAAACTAGCGATGGAACAGATTATTGGCAACTTATTAAGTAATGCCATAAAATATTTATCAGCTGATCGCAAAGGAGAGATTCATATCAGCTCTGAGATAAGCGAACACAAAACGATTATTCATATAAAGGATAATGGCCGGGGTATTGCTCAAGCAGATTTGTCACGAATATTTGATTTATTTAAACGAGTAGGTAATCAAGATGTTGCGGGTGATGGAATGGGCTTAACTTACGTACAGGCACTGGTACGCCGATTAGGTGGAAAAATAGACTGCTCATCAACTTTAAACCAAGGCAGTGTTTTTAGTTTTTCCATCTTGAATCAAGATAAAACACAAGGAGACAGTGAGAATGAATAATTCTGATTTAACATTAATTCTGGTTGATGACGACCCGGCTCACAGCACCTTAATCAAACGAAATTTATTGAAGTGCGGCCTTACAAATAATTTAATTTCATTAAATTCAGGGCAACAGTTACTTGATTATGTTTTTGCTAAAGGGCAATATAAAAACAGACCAACACCCCAAAAAGTTCTTATCTTACTAGATATAAACATGCCTGGCATCAATGGAATTGAAGTATTAAAAACGTTAAAAGCTACTGAGCTAACCTGTAAAATACCCGTCTATATGTTAACAACGACAGATGAACCCACTGAAATTGACGAGTGTTTTCGTCTGGGTTGTAATGCATATTTGATAAAACCCATTGAACATGAAGAATTTGCAAAAAAGATCCAGCAATTGGGTAAATTTTTAATGTTAAATCATATCCCTCAGTTCTTATGAACCAAGTCATCAACATTCTTTATCTGGAAGACGATATTCCTCTGGCAAATCTTGTCAAAAGAAAACTGCAACGAAAAGGCTATCAAGTTGAATTATCTGCTGATGGTTTAAAATGCCTTGAAAAATTACAAAATGAAACGGTTGATTTATTCATAGTGGATTTTCAAACCCCTTCATTAAATGGTTTAGACGTTTTAAAAGCATTAAAAAAGCTATCAAAAATGCCTTTAAGCATTATGGTTTCAGGCAACAATGATGGCCATATAGTTCTTGAGGCAATGAAATTAGGCTGTGCTGACTATGTAATTAAAGAAATTGATAATTATTTTGATCTGCTGTTAATGAGTGCAGAAAATGTATTAGAAAAACAGTCGCTCATTAAAGCCAAAGAATTAGCAGGAACCAAACTTAAACAGGCTGCAACAGTATTTAATAGTACAACTGAAGCTATTTTCATTACCGATGAAAACAATTTAATTTGTTCCATTAATCCTGCCTATACTAAAATCACCGGATATAAAGAAGCTGAAACCTTAGGTAAAAACCCGCGAATTTTAAATTCAGGGCATCATAACAAGGCTTTTTTTGAAGATTTTTGGGAGGAATTATTAAGCACAGGACAATGGCAAGGTGAGATATGGAACCGTAGTAAGGATGGTCATATATTTCCTGTCTGGCAATCAATTACTAGCATAAAAGATGAGTTAGGAAAAATACTGCAGTTTGTTTCCATTTTTAGCGATATTAGTGCCAGAAAAGCCGATGAAGAGTTTATTCGTTTTCAAGCAAACTATGACAGTCTAACCCGGCTACCTAATAGAAATTTATTTCTTGATCGTATTCAAGTAGCACTAAAGCGAGCTCAACGAAATAAAAAACAATTAGCGTTGCTGATGCTTGATCTCGACCGTTTTAAATGGATTAATGATACTTTAGGTCATAAGGCTGGCGATATCGTTCTACAAGAAACCGCAAACAGACTAAAAAAATCTGTCCGAGACTCAGATACGGTCGCTAGATTAGGCGGTGATGAATTTGCTATTATTTTACCTGAACTGGCTCATTATTCTGATGCTGAAAACATTGCAAACAAAATCTTTTCAGCCTTTAAAACACCTCTTTCCATAGAGGGTCATGAAATCCATATTTCTGGCAGTATCGGCATCACACTTTTTCCTGATGATTGCGATAATATAGACAACCTACAAATGAATGCTGATAGTGCCATGTATTCTGCCAAAGAAGATGGGCGAAATCGGTTTCATTTTTTTACCCCTGAATTACAAGCTAAAGCAGAAAGACATTTATTGCTGATTAATTATCTGCAACAAGCGTTAAAAAAGGATCAGTTTGAGGTTTACTATCAACCCATTATTGATCAGCAAAGCCATCAAATAGTCTGTGCAGAAGCCCTGATTCGATGGCAGCACCCTCAACTGGGTTTTATATCCCCTGAAGAGTTTATTCCTTTAGCTGAAAACAGTGGCCTAATTCGTGCGATTGGAGATTGGGTTGTACTGCGTGTAGCTGAAAACATGCAACGCTGGCAACAACTTGGTTTAAAAGCAGTCAATATCTCTATTAATAAATCTGCACATCAATTTTCAAAAGAAAATTGTAGTGCCGACTGGGGCGAGATCTTTAGGCAACATAATATTGATGCCAGCAGAATTACTGTAGAAATAACGGAATCGGTGTTCATGGAAAAAGGCCAGGGTTACCTTGCAAATCTGTCAAAATTACAAGACCAGGGAATGAAAATCTCACTGGATGATTTTGGCACAGGCTATTCTTCTTTAAGCTATTTAAAACGCTTTCCAGTGGATATATTAAAAATTGACCGTTCTTTTATCCATGATGTTACAGAAGATAACAGTGATGCCATGTTAGTAGAGATGATTTTAAGCCTAGCCGATAAAATGAATATCAATGTGGTTGCCGAAGGTGTTGAAACAAAAGAACAACTTAACTTTCTAGAACAACATAATTGTCGCTATATACAAGGTTATTATTTTAGCAAACCACTACCTTTAGCCGAATTTGAAGCCTTTTTGTCCAAACCTTTATGATGAAAAAATACTTATTAATCGCTAGTTTATTATTTAATACCTCAGTATCCTCTGAACCATTGGAGTGGCCTAGCTATGGCGGTGAGTTGGGACAAAGTCGCTATGTTAATGATGCCAGCATCAACACACAGAATGTCAATCAACTAAAATTAAAATGGATGTTTCAAACAGGCATTGTTGGCTCTTTTGAGAACACCCCCATAGTGAAAGACGGGGTAATGTACGTTACCACACCCTATAACCATCTTTATGCCTTAAATGCACGTAATGGTGAACGCTTATGGCGATATAAACATAAACTGGGCACCACGATTTATTGTTGTGGACCCAATAGCAAAGGGGCTGCTATCGCAGGTAATTTAGTAATCATGGCAACACTGGATGCTATGTTAGTCGCTATTGATAAAGAGACAGGAAAATTAGTCTGGGAAACAACGATTGCAGATTCTGAACAAGGCTATTCCGAAACGGGCGCTCCCATTATTTACCAAGATAAAATTATTATTGGTGTAGCAGGTGCCGAATATGGCATTAGGGGCTTTATTAGTGCTTATGACCTGAAAACAGGCTCACTTATCTGGCGCTGGTTCACAGTTCCAGAACCAGATCAAATTCAGCCTGATGGGACTAAAGGCTGGACTGGGGTGTTTGCTGAGAAAGCCAATGGTATAAATGATTTACATAGAAATATAGCTGCTGAAAAAGAGGCTATTGCCTCTGGAGAGTTTGATAATGCCTGGGAACATGGCGGTGGTTCAAGCTGGATGCCTGTTACCATTGATACAAAAACAGGGATTATTTATGCCACGATAGGAAACCCTGCACCCGATTTAGATGGCTCGCTAAGACCAGGAGATAATCGCTGGACAGCCTCTATGGTTAGCCTGGATAGTCAAACCGGGAAAATGATCTGGGGTTATCAATATATACCCCATGATGTCTGGGATCTGGATGCGGCCTCCCCTCCTATCCTGACCACAGCAAAAAATAAACAAGGCGAAGATGCTGCTGTTGCTGTTCATGCCGGTAAAACAGGCTGGGTTTATGTACATGATTTAAAAACAGGGGATTTAATCAGGCGATCAGACCCTATGGTTGAGCAAAAAAATCTTTTTGCGCGTCCATCTTATGGGCAAGGGACAGAAATGCTGCCTGGTGCAAATGGTGGCGTCAACTGGTCACCCGGTTCTGTAGACCCCCTCACCCATACTGTCTTTTATAGCAATCTACATCAACCCATGCATTATGAAGCCAGGTCAGTACCCTGGCGTAAAGGACGCTTATGGTTAGGCGGTGCATTTAAAGTAATCCCTGGTAAAGAACAATCAGGCAATGTCAGTGCGGTAAATTTAGATACCGGGAAAATTAGCTGGCAATACAAGACGGATCAACCCATGATTGGGGGCACTTTAGCGACAGCTGGTAATTTACTGTTCAGTGGCGAATCTAATGGTTATTTCTTTGCACTGGATTCTCGAACGGGTAAAAAATTATGGCAATTTCAGGCAGGCGCAGGCGTAAATGCCGCACCAATGGCCTATCGAATTGATGGTAAGCTACATATTGCTGTAGCAGCAGGTGGCAATGCACAAATTAATGCGCCCCGTGGTGGAACAGTTGCGGTTTTTAGCATTGAATAATCAACGCATTTTTAGTTATTTTTTATTGCCATTTCTTTTGGCAACGATAAGTGCTTGCTCATCTCCGATAAAGCCCAGTGTTTTTGAACCCAGCTGGATGTCTTATGATAAACAAAAACAACAGGTCAATATTGAATTAGTCGCCGCATGGAATGCAAATAATAATGGTTATAATTTTAACGGCTATTTCCTGGATGATATTACCATAACTGTTCCTGCAGATTGGTTGGTTAATATGACATTAATTAACCTTGATGCTAATGCAGCCCATTCAATATTGATTACAGAACCGTATACAGATGATATACCCGATGAATTAACGGGTGAGTTTGCTGTTTTACACAGGGCTTATACAGATTCAGTCTATGCTAATGAAAGTGCTGAAATGAAATTTAAAGCCAAAGCTGGAGATTACTGGATATTCTGTGGCGTTAAGGGACACGGTATTAATGGGATGTGGAGCAAGTTTAAAGCAGATAAAAACATTAGCAGTCCCTTCGTTAAAATCCTGCAGACTGGCAAAGAGATTCGTCGCTAAATAGCAGCAATATGCTGAGCAATTAATTTAGCCGTTGCTTCCGTCGCGCCCTGGTTTTTATTCACAAACTGTTTCGCTTTTTCTGCAAGATCAGCTCTATAATCAGCATCGCTATACAAATGAGTGATGACCTCAATCAAAGCCTGTTTATCTTCACACTGAATAGCCGCCTGTAGATCTAACACATTTTTAGCAATTTCTTTAAAATTAACCATATAGGGGCCAAACATAATAGGGGTACCCATTGCTGCTGGTTCCAGAATATTATGTCCTCCTACGGGCACCATACTACCGCCCACAAAACAAACATCTGCTGTGCCATAGAGTAATTTTAATTCCCCCATGGTATCAGCGATATAGACATCTGTCTTTTCAGTGCATAGCTGTTGCAAGCTACGTTGACTGGTTTTAAGCTGCATTCTTTGAGCCAATTGAGTGACGGCTTCAAAGCGTTCAGGATGCCTGGGAACAACCATTAACAATAATTCTGGTATCTGCTTTTTTAACTGCGGATAAAGATCAAAAAATATCGCTTCTTCCCTTTCATGCGTACTGGCTATCAGCCAAACAAAGCGATTGGCAAACAAACTCTTGGTTATTTTTTGCGCTTGCTGAACGATCTCTTCTTCTACAAATAAATCAAACTTTAAATTACCCGTGACACGGGTACTTTCTGCCTTGCTGCCAATCTCAATAAAGCGTTGCTTGTCTTCTGCTGTTTGAGTAGCCACCCATGTCACTGCATCTAATGCTGGCCGTACCAGAGCAGGTATTTTTTTATAGCCTTTTGCCGAGTTGGCCGACAAGCGGGCATTGATAATCATTAATGGAATATTATTTTTTGCACAGCCTGCATACAGATTGGGCCATATTTCCTTTTCCATAACAATGGCGCACTTAGGTTTAAAAACAGCTAAAAAGCGATTGATTACATTAGGTAAATCATAAGGCAGATAAACATGCTCAACCGTATCAGCTAACACCGCCTGTACTCTTGCAGAGCCTGTAGGTGTGGTCGTGGTAATCAGGAAGTTATCTAAAGGGAACTGCTGTTGTAAGCGTTTGACTAGGGGGAAGACGGCTTCAGCTTCTCCTACAGAGACAGCATGAATCCAGATAACATTGCTGGCATAACGGGTCTTGTAGACAGCGAGGCGTTCTAACCAGCGTCTTCTGTATTCGGGGGCTTTAAAACCACGCCAAAACAGGCGCAATAGAATTAGGGGAGTCAGTAGATAAAACAGTAGCGTATAAAATAATCGCATAAAACACCTTTGTTTAATACGCTCTAGGAATTGTAGATACCCTACTGGGGACCTAGCAACTTACTTATTCAACCACTCCATGTATAAATGAACACCTTCTTCAACTGATTTGAATTGATGATCACATCCAGCGGCACGTAAGTTTTCCAGGTTTGCTTCAGTAAAGCTTTGATAACAGCCTTTTAAATGCTCTGGAAACGGAATATAGTCTAGCTGACCTTTTTGATGATAAGCCAACACAGCATTAGCAACATCATTAAATGTCTGGCTACGTCCTGTCCCTGTATTATAAATACCTGAGACCTGAGGGTTATCCAGAAACCATAAATTTATATCAACAACATCTTGAATATAAATAAAATCACGTCGTTGCTCGCCATTTTCATAACCATCACAACCTTCAAAAAGTCGGATACTATCAGACTCTTTTATTTGATTATTCAGATGAAAAGCCACACTTGCCATACTGCCTTTATGTTCTTCATGAGGGCCGTAGACATTGAAATATCGTAAACCAACCACTTGAGCTGTTAATTTATCTTGTTGTTTACGTAAATATTGATCAAACTGAAACTTTGAGTAGCCATAGACATTTAATGGCCCTTCATATTCCAGCTGTTCTTTGAAATTATTGTCATCACCATACACAGCAGCACTGGAAGCAAAAATCAGAGGGATTTTATGTGCCTGACAATAATGAAATAAGATTTTTGTATATTCGTAATTATTTTCCATCATATACTTGCCATCCCACTCTGTCGTGGTAGAGCATGCACCTTGATGAAAAATTGCTTCTATGCTTTCAGCAGCAAAAAAGCCTTGTTGTAACTTTTGCAAAAAATCCTTTTTATCCAGATAATCTGCAATCTGACAATCAACCAGGTTCTTATATTTAACCCCGTTAGTCAGATTATCAACAACAATGATGTCATCGTAACCTCGCTGGTTTAAACCCAGCACCAGGTTACTACCTATAAAGCCTGCACCCCCGGTTACGATGATCATATAGTCTTATGCCTCAGCAGCAATCTCAATTGACATTGTTTTTACAACATCTGAATGCAAATTGATATCGATGTCGTAAGTGCCTAGATGACGAATCACACCGTCAGGCATTCTGACTTCGTTCTTCTCAACTTTAGCACCGGCTTCAGTAATTGCATCAGCAATATTTTGTGTACCCACTGAACCAAACAATTTACCTTCATCACCCGCTTTATGGGCAATAACAACAGTCAATTTGTCTAAAGCTGTAGAACGTGCATTAGCTGCCGCTAATTTTTCTGCTGCTGCTTTTTCAAGCTCAGCACGACGCGCTTCAAATTCTTTAATTTTTTCTGCTGTAGCGGCTACTGCTTTACCTTGTGGAACAAGGAAATTTCTACCGTAACCCGCTTTAATAGTAACTTTATCACCTAGGTTACCTAAGTTTGTTACTTTTTCAAGAAGAATAACTTCCATCTTTTATACCCCTTACATCGATTTATCATCGAATTATAAGAACATTACATGTTCTTTTTATTTAAAATTTTACGTCGTAAGTCCAACCAGGCATCAACAACACCTACAATAACTACCAGAGCAATCACGTGAGGAACCAGTATTAATGTGATATATAAAAAAGGGACCGCAAAGCGCTTCATTTTTGTTGCCAAAAAAGCTGCATGTAATACTGCCGTACCCACAAATGTATATAAAACAACTAGCAGTATAGCCATATTCCAGCAAATCTCTGAAACAACACCTGAACTAAGCCAGGCTATTGCAACAATGATAAGACTTGCTGTAGCCACTTTAGGGTGAACCCTAAGTGATAAATATTCTTCTCTAAAACCACCTGGGTTAAAAAGAGCCGACTGCCACCATCTGGCTAAAAACAAGCCAAATAGTAATCCGTACACCGTTCCTGCCGCTATCGCACCTGTCATAAATTGAGAAAAAACTTGTATAGACTGTTTAATCTCTTCAATAGGCGCATCAGCTGGACTGTTCTCCAACATGGGCTGAACCATCACAGCTAATACCGACTGCCATAAAGCTGTCGCATCATTGACGTAAAGATAAAAGCCAACAACCCCAATCATACCCAGCGCTACAGCAACCTGTATTGCTACGGACAAATGTTTTCCTTCCCTCAGTACAATTGAGATTAACCAAATAGGTAGCCATAAAACCAACCCATAAAGTAATGCAAATTGCAAATTACCAAAAAGAAAATAGCCTAATAATGCAGCCGAAAGACAAGAAAAAATAAGAACATATAGCCCTTCATCTTTACCTCGTCTTAAGGTAACTAATGCAACCGAAGCTGAACTTACAATGCTTACAGGTGGAAAAAGCAAGGACAACAACGCTAAAGACGAGGCAACCATCATGGCTTGCATACGCCCTTTCATTATATATGCCGCTAAAAATTTCACTTTTTCCTACCAGTTTTAATTATTTATGTGCGTCACAAAATGCTAACAATGCAATATATCGAGCTTGTTTTATTGCTGTTGACAATTGTCTTTGATACTTCGCAGGTGTTCCAGTGATACGGCTAGGAACAATTTTTCCTGTTTCCGTTACATATTCACTTAACAAATCAAGATTTTTATAATCTATTTCTGGAGCCCCTTCGACACCAAAACTAGCCATTTTTTTACGTCTCATGTTACTTGCCATGATAATTCGCTCCTTCCTTATTTAGAATTTTCAGAAGAAGACTCTTCTGCCGCTTCAGTTTTTTCTTTAACTTCAGTTTTTTCTTTAACTTCTGCTTTTGCAGCATCTTCTTTTGCTTCAGCTACTCTGCTTGCAGCAACTTTAGCTTCTTCTGCATTAGCAGAAGCAATAAGAGAAGGCTCTGTTACCGCTTCTTTCTTTATCAAAGTCATGCTACGTAAGATAGCATCATTGAAACGAAAACCACTTTCCAGCTCTTCAAGAGTTTCCTGGTTACATTCAACATTCATTAGCACATAGTGTGCTTTATGAATTTTTTTGATCGGGTAAGCCAGATGTCTACGGCCCCAATCTTCAAGACGGTGAATTGTTCCAGCAGCATCTTCAATAGTTGCTTTATAACGATCAACCATTGCCTGAACCTGTGAACTTTGGTCAGGATGGACTAAAAAGACAATTTCATAATGTCGCATATTTTCTCCTTTCGGGTTAAGCCCCCTATTTTGCCTATCAAAATAGTAAAGCAAGGATGGAGTTAAGACTCCAATGAACCGCCCATTGTAATTTATTTCTGTTATTTTGCAAAACTTTTTATAGTTACTTGCATAAAAAACACCGCGTTCTATTATATAGTGATCTATTTAGTATAATTCACTCACCCTATTATTTATATTTCACTGTAATGCACACTCAATTTAAAACTATTGGCATCATTGGCAAACATAGCGACCCTCGCATTGCGGATACAATTTATAATTTACATAGCTTTCTACTGCAGAAAGGCTATAGAGTTATTATTGATTTAAAAAGTGCAGCCCTGCTAGCAAGGAGCAATATTGAATCCTGTGAGATTCAATCCTTAGGTAAGCGATGTGATTTGGCCATTGCCATTGGAGGAGATGGTACTTTTTTAGCGGCAACCCGCGCCATTGTCGATTTTAACATTCCATTAATAGGTATTAATCTGGGACGACTGGGGTTTCTAGTCGATATTTCACCAGCACAAATCCAGTGCAAACTAGATAATATTCTGCAAGGGAAGTACATAGAAGAGAAACGCTATTTATTACATACCAAGATCATTCGTGATGACCAGGTTATCCATCAGGAAACAGCCGTCAACGAAGTCGTTGTGCATCGCTGGATAACACCCAGCATGATAGAAATTGTCACTCACATTAATGGTGTGTATTTAAATTCTCAACGGTCTGATGGCCTGATCATTTCCACACCGACAGGATCAACCGCCTACTCTTTATCAGCTGGCGGCCCGATTATACACCCTTCTCTCAATGCTCTGGTTTTAGTCCCTCTCAGCCCCCATACTTTATCAAACAGACCTATAGTGATTGATGACAATTCTGAAATAGAAATCAGTTTCTGCCAGACCAAACAAATTAATGCCCTGGTCACCTGCGACCATCTAGAAATACCTAAAGTACTAATTAGCGATAAAATTTTAATTAAAAAACTACCCACCCCCATTAGAATACTGCACCCTGAAGATCATGATTTCTTTAATACACTTAGAAAAAAACTGAACTGGAGTAGTGGTTACCACAATTAACTATGTTATTAAATCTCAACATAATAGACCTGGCAATTGTTAAGTCGCTGAATTTAGACCTTGAAAAAGGCATGTCTGTACTCACCGGCGAAACAGGCGCGGGTAAATCAATTTTACTCACAGCCCTGGGCCTGGCTTTAGGCGACAGGGCCGATTCCGGCTATGTACGCCCCAACAGCAAACGAGCAGAAATAAATCTGGACTTTGATTTAAGCGATGCCCCCCTGGCCAAGCAATGGCTGCTGGATAATGACCTGAATGATGAACAACATTGTTTTATTCGCCGTATAGTTAATCAGGATGGCGGCTCAAAAGCTTATATAAATAACCGCCCTGTCACCTTACAATCGTTAAAACAACTCAGCGGTTTGCTGGTAGAAATTCATGGTCAACATGCTCACTTAACACTGCTAGATACCGAGCAACAACGTCATTTACTTGATATTTTTGCTAATAACAAAGCCCTGCTTGATGAAGTAAAAAACAGTTACCAGTCATGGAAAAAAACCGACAATGAACTAAACAGCTTAGTTAAAGCCAGTAAAGATCAGTCTGAAAGAGAAGAGTTAATCCGCTATCAACTGGAAGAACTGCAACAACTGGAGCTGGACAGTTACGATTATTCTGCGCTATCAGAAGAACATACTAAATTGGCCAACCTTGATCAAATCTTATCTGAAGGCCAGGTACAGCTAGATATTCTGTACGAAAACGAACAGCAATCAGTCAATCAGATGCTTAACCAAAGCGTCAGTGCATTAACTGATTTAGCACAGTTCTCACCCGAGCTAGCAGAAATAAACGAAATATTAACAGAAGCGCAGATTCAGATAGAAGACGCCTCACATCAACTACGCCGCTATCTGGAAACCCAGGAAACTGACCCTCAGCGCTTAAGCTGGCTAGAAAGCCAGATAGGCATTATTCAGGATATCAGCCGTAAACACCAAACAACGCCCGAACAAATCCCTGAACTTGCCTTTAATTTAGAACAGGAACTCAATAACATCAGCCATAGCAGTGAACGGATTGAAGAATTAAGCAAAAACACAGAACAACTATTAAGCAAATACCAATCATTGAGCCTAAAGCTTTCTGAAAATCGTAGTAAAAATGGCAAAAAACTGGAAAAAAGTATTTCAGCAATGATCAAAGAACTGGGCATGCCGCAAGGTGATTTTCTGGTTAAACTCACACATCAAAGCAATGAAGCACCTAAAGTAAATGGCAACGATAAAATTGATTTTTTAGTCAGTGCAAACCCGGGATTACCGGCAAAACCGTTAGCCAAAGTTGCCTCTGGTGGTGAATTATCCCGTATAAGTTTAGCCATACAAGTCACAACCAGCACAGATAAAACCACACCCACCATGATTTTTGATGAGGTCGATTCAGGTATAGGTGGAGGCATTGCTGAAATTGTAGGCCAAAAACTGCGCAGCCTGAGCAATAATCGCCAGGTGTTATGCGTTACTCACTTACCTCAAGTCGCATCACAGGCACACCATCACTTATACGTTAAAAAAGACCAGTCAGAAACCACCTCCTCAACCGTCAGTGCATTAGACACTAAAGAACGGATAGAAGAAGTTGCCCGCATGCTAGGCGGCGTTAATATGACAGAAAACACCTTAGCCCATGCGGAAGAGATGTTAAATAACAACTGCAAAGAATAAATAAACAACCTCACTACAACTATTCCGGCTTAGCTATCAATATATTAGGCTATGCCACCGCTAAGCCTGGTAGATCCAGGTTTAGAGCCATTTTTCTCACCTCTATCCCCACTTTTATTGGTCTTATGCCAATGATGTTTAGCAGTAATACCCCAGCTCAATTTCTGACTTCCATAGCGCTATCATTAGCTTTTGGGATTTTATAACTATAAAAGAATTCATTCTGCTATTGATTATAAAACTCCACATGAGAAAACCAAAGAAATGAAAAAGCAGCTTAAAAAACTTCTAATAAAAGACTATCGTTTTTATACAAAAAAATCATGACTACAAATGTATAACGGGCAAACACTTTTATATAAAGACCCGCACATCAATGATTACAAATAGCCAATGTCTCTTAAAAACCCTATTACCAAATCATTTTATGATACGATTAGCACCCATTTAAAGCTCATGAGTATTCTTTATGTGGATTTGGCAAAACGAAAACTGGCCTGATTTCCGGTACGATTTAACAAAAATCACCCCTGTTTTAGAGGAAACTGTTAGAGCGGTTTCTCCACTAGCCTTACTTTCCAAAGAATTAGATCTAAATAAACAGTTAGAACTGGAATCTCAAGTTTTACTGGATGAAGCACTTGCTACAGCTAAAATTGAAGGTGAAATACTTGATAGGGAATCTGTGCACTCAAGTATTGTCAATCGTCTTGGAATTAGTAAACCCACACGCTTATCAAAATCATCTCAGGCCTTTATTGATGTGTTATTGGAAGCTATTCGTCAATCCTCCTCCCCTCTCAAAGAAAAAGACTTGTTCAAATGGCATCACATGCTATTTATTGAAAAACCTTTACTCTATAACATGATAATTGGTGACTATCGGCATGAAAGTATGCAAGTTATCTCCGGGCGATTCGGCAAGCAAACGATTCATTTTGAAGCACCCTGTTGTAATAAAGCCTGTGTAACGGCTGAGATGAATCATTTTTTAGATTGGCTAGAACATGCACCCTGTCCATCTGGCTATATTAAAGCAGCTATCGCTAAATTTTGGTTTGTGACCATCCATCCTTTTGATGATGGTAATGGTCGATTTTCTCGACTTATTGCCGAACGTTGTCTGGCAGAAACGGAAAAAACTAATATTCGTCTTTATTCATTATCAACTGAAATAGAGCGCGATAAAGTCAAATATTATGACTTGTTGGAACAATGTCAGTCAGGAGACTTGGATATTACAGAATGGATTATCTGGTTTTTATATCAAGTAAAATTAGCAGCAATAAGCAGTATGAAAAGACTGGATAAGATACGCTTGTCCACTTTGTTTTGGGATAGTCATAGAGAAACCATATTTAATGATCGGCAACAAAAGCTTATTATCAGATTACTGGAAACAACTGATTTTGAAGAAGGCATTTCTCGCCGGAAATATAAAGCGCTAGTTAAAACCTCTGATCCTACTGCAGCCAGAGACTTGAAAGATTTATTAGATAAAAAAGTACTTGATGTT
>Ga0209707_1000684_pt1 | contig 19921 bp, 18 predicted proteins | sample EN4Hudsemesocosm_FD_184630 | JGI IMG/M metagenome (GOLD analysis project Ga0209707, IMG submission 184630) | Methane-oxidizing microbial communities from mesocosms in the Hudson Canyon - EN4B Hudson Canyon (SPAdes) (version 2) | ecosystem: Environmental > Aquatic > Marine > Cold seeps | place... | reverse complement strand
CTCCACCCACATGTAAATAACCTGTTGGGCTAGGGGCAAATCGGGTACGAATAGTCATGTTTACTTTACTCTATTATTCAAATAACGATATTGTATCAATATGTTCGACATATATATAAAGTATATATGGAACTATTTTTATCTCTATCTAGTCGTATTTTTACTTCATAAGCTCAAATCAAGGCATTACTGACATGCAGAAACTATTTCTTTCTATGCTTGGCATACCTCTCTTTATGTTGATTTCGTCTTGTTATGCAGATACTCATTACCCTATTAAACAAGTCACGAAGGGCATTTTCTATCACCAAGGTGTTCATGAAGAGCCCTCTGAATCAAATATTGGAGCGATTGCCAATGTTGGTTTTATTATTGGTGAGCGCTGTGTTGCGGTAATTGATAGCGGTGGAAGTTACCTTGAGGGAACCCTTCTAAGCCAAGCAATTAAAGATAAAACTGATTTACCTGTCTGTTATGTAATCAATACCCATGTCCACCCCGACCATATTTTTGGCAATGCTGCCTTTAAAAATGACAGTCCAACTTATGTCGGTCATGATAAGCTCCCTGCCGCGATCGCTGCACGAGAAGGATTTTTTGCTAAAACATTTCAGAAAACCCTAGGCAAGGCTTATGCTGGAACAGAGTTTATCATTCCTAGTCTCACCGTATCATTAGATAACCCTGTCACCATCGATCTAGGAAATAGAGTTCTCACATTAACTGCCTATTCAACGTCTCATACTGATCATGATTTAACCGTATTAGATAACAACACTAAAACACTGTGGACAGGTGACTTACTCTTTATAGGCCGCATTCCTGTTATGGATGGCAGTATTAATGGCTGGATTAAAACGATGGTACAAATGCAGTCCATGGAGCTTAACTTTCTAGTTCCTGGTCATGGTGAAGCTAGCAGTGACAAATGGCAACAAGGATTAACAAAGCAATTAAATTACTTTACTCTTTTGCGTGATGAAATTCGTGTAATTATTGAAGATTTAGGTACAATCGACCAAGCATCCAAACAAGTTGGAATACTTGAGCAAAATAGTTGGGAACTATTTGAGCACTATCATCGTCGTAATATTACTGCCTCTTTTGTACAGCTTGAGTGGGAATAAATTTAAAAATAATGGAGAAAATCATGTTCAATCGTATCTTAACTTTATTGATTCTTAGTTTGACTTTTTTCAATGTGTCAGCCTATGCGGCTACGCCAACCGAACCCTTATGGCCAACATTAAAAATAGCTTACTTTGGCGATAAAGAGATTCGTGAAGATGCCAGTGACTTATTAGTTATTGAAGCACCCAAACGTGCTGAAGATGCAGCTATTGTGCCCATCTCTGTTAAATCATTAGTTGCTCAAACCTCAGATAAATATATTAAAAACATTCATATTGTTATTGATAATAATCCAGAACCTTATTCTGCTAATTTTCACTTAACACCTGAATTAGGTTTAGTTGATATTTCAACTCGCATGCGCGTTGATCAATATACCTTTGTTCGAGCAATTGCTGAAATGAATGATGGTTCATTACACATGGTATCTCGTTTTGTAAAAGCATCCGGCGGTTGTAGTGCTCCAGCAGGTAAAGATGCTGCAGCTGCACTAGCTCGGCTTGGTAAAATGCAGATTCGCATGCGAAAACCTACAGTCGGCAAGCCAGTACAAGCACAGGTGATTGTTAGCCACCCAAATTACAACGGCTTACAGTTTGATCAAAAATCACGCTTATATATTGATGCCCACTATGTGAAAAATATTGCTGTTGCCTATAATGACAAACCATTATTATCCGTTGATACGGGAATTTCAGTAAGTGAAGACCCAAGTATTCGTTTTACATTCACACCTTCTGAATCAGGTGCATTAAGTGCCAATGTTATTGATAGTGAGGGCCAAAAATTCTCTCATTCGAAAGATATTTAATAAAAATATCACGTCATAAAAAAGGCCGCAATTGCGGCCTTTTTTATGTTCAAGATAGTTGAATTATCTTCTAATTCTGCAACTCTCATACGCTGCAGCATGAGTTTCTTTAAATAATGCAATTCCATCAGTCACATCAGCATCATCTCTAAACATCGCGCCACGGTCACCAGGCAAATTACTAAATTGAAAGCCTGCATTAGCATCTTCAAATTGAGTCTGCGTAAACACCTCAGCTAATTTATCGACAACACATGAACATTTATGTGTTGCTTCATACACATTCATTTTACCCTGATTAAGAGTCATGCAATCTTGAACATAATGCACACGAACGACTGTAGAGAAATCGTTTGCAACACTTAAACTTGGTAGCGCCATTAATCCAGCGACTATTACTGACAGACTAATTTTTTCCATTATGTACTCCTAATATAAATATCAATATATGGTCATGGACTAAAGACCAAATCACCAAGTACTAAGTTCCTACTCGCTTTGGCATTTTTTATCGAGCATCATACCTGAACTTTTATCATTCGTACGCAAATAGATAATATTGATAGTACTGTTAACTTCACATTAGCCCATAAATTCAGGTAAACTTTAATATTAACTAAGTAATCATATTAAAAGGCGGAAAAGATTTCATGAAAAAGCTGTTACTTCACCTTGATACAGATCCCGTTCCAAGTGCATTCGACCAAGCTGTTGCCTATGACTCAGGTGTTGATAATATTATTACTTATGGCAGCGTAACCCGCGACAATGTCACACCTCATGTTCATGGAATGATCTTCACGCGTGGTGGTAAAAATCTTAAAAATAGTGCAATTTTTATTGGTGGGTCTAATGTTTCAGCAAGTGAACTTGTAGGTAAAGCAGTTAAGAAAGCATTCTTTGGCCCAGTGAGTGTCTCCGTTATGCTTGACCCCAATGGGTCTAATACTACCGCAGCAGCCATTGCTCGCAAGGTAATGACTAATTACGATATTAAAGGCAAAAAAGTCGTGATCGTTGGCGCAGGTCCTGTTGGTCAACGTAGTGCACTTTATTTCTTAAAAGAAGGTGCTGCCGAGGTAGTAATCACTTCTCGTAGCTTATCTCGTGCAAAAGTAATTACAGATCAAATGAAAGCAGCCTATGGTGTTAATGTCACCCCAGGTGAGAGTCGCAGTGATGAAGCTGTTGCAGAGCTATTGCTTGACGCTCATGTAGCCATTGCAACAGGTCCTGCAGGTGTATGTATATTGCCTAAATTAGCGTGGTCTGGAAATAAAACTTTAGAAGTTATTGCTGATGTTAATGCTGTTCCTCCGATGGGCGTTGAAGGCTTAGAAGTGATGGATAATGGTACTGAGAAAGAAGGTATCCGTTTTTATGGCGCCATTGCTATTGGTAACTTTAAAATGAAAGTTCATCGTGCTGCAGTTTCTTCATTATTTGAAAGCAATAATCAATTCTTAGATGAAACAACTATTTACGATATTGCTTGTAAGATTGAATCTTAAATAGTGTCCGTAATACAGCAGGAATCTACTTCCCCCAACAATAAAGTTCGGGTAAGTGCTCCAGCTCGACTCCATTTAGGTTTTCTTGACTTAAATGGCAAGTCTGGAAGAAAATTTGGCAGTATTGGTCTAGCAATCGACTCTCATCGAACCATTATTGAAGCTGAGCTTTCAGACTCTTTAACAATTAATGATTCCTCTTTAAATATTACAGAATCTACTCACCATAAAATTGAGCAACTCGTTGATGTTTTTTATGCCACTCTAGGCCAACGTATTGCTAAGAATAAGCAAGGTGTGGCCTTTTCAGTCCTTGAACTAATTCCTGCACATGCAGGCCTCGGTTCTGGTACTCAGTTCGCTATTACTATCGGCACTATATTGTGTCGTTTACATAATATTTCTGCTACCACCCATGAAATTGCTCATCATCTCGGTCGAGGATCTCGTTCAGGAATTGGTATCGCAACATTTGATCATGGTGGTTTTATCGTTGATGGTGGACTTAGTGCATCATCACAAACTCCTCCCTTATTGGCACACTATGATTTACCTTCATCATGGCGAATCATTTTACTCATGGATCTCAATAATCAAGGTGTTCATGGCAGTGAAGAACTAAAAGCATTTTCTGAATTATCTCCCTTCCCGCAATCAGATTCACACGCCATTTGTCATTTAACCTTAATGAAATTATTGCCTGCATTAGTAGAAAATCAAATAATGCCGTTTGGCCAAGCTATAACTGATATTCAAGCTCTCATTGGAGATCATTTTGCTCCTGCGCAAGGTGGTCGTTATACGAGTGAATCAGTGGCTAAATTATTACACTATGCCCAACAACTTGGCCATACAGGTATTGCACAAAGCTCGTGGGGGCCAACAGGATGCATCTTTGTAGATGGCGATGAAAAAGCCCAACAATTAATAGAAGACCTCACGCAATATAGGCAACAAGAAAACATCTCCACTCTTTCATTGTCAGTCGCACAAGCAAATTCAAATGGTGCAATCATTGAAATTAGTATTGAATAAAGATTATGATAGTATCAATAAACAACAAACCCAATATTAGAAAGGAATTTCCATGGCTAAACGTTCAATTATTCACATGATTAACCCAATGGTTCACAACAGTCCATTTGATATTAATATGGCGGTTGATGCAGGCTATGAGGTTATCGTCCCATACGAAAATATTAAACTAGAAGAAATTTACGGCTTAACTCAAGATGCTATTTTTTCGCGTGGGCCATCTGGCGTTAAGAAAACCGGTATGTTCATCGGTGGCCGTGATATCGGTCTAGCAATGGATATGCTTGATCAAGCAAAAAAAGCGATGGTACCTCCTTTTGAAATTTCTGTTTTTGCTGATCCAAGTGGTGCATTCACAACCGCTGGAGCATTAGTTGCCTGTGTTGAAAAAGAATTGAAGAAAAATTTCAATCAAGAGTTATCGGGCGCTCGGGCCATTGTTTTTGGCGGTACAGGCCCTGTTGGTTTAGCAACAGCTGTTATCGCTGCACAACAAGGTGCCGATACAACGATTGTTGACCATTTCTCTATTGATACAGCACTTGAATTTGCTGCCGAAGCAAAACAACGTTACGGCGTAGAGCTTCGCGCTACAGCTGCAGCATCAGATGCCGATAAAGCACGTTTAATCTCAAATGCTGATCTTGTTTTCTGTACTGCCAAAGCGGGTATTCAAGTATTAAATGCGTCTGTCCTAGCAGATGCTAAACAATTAAAAGTTGCCGGTGATGTTAATGCTGTTCCACCATTAGGTATCGAAGGCATTGGTATTATGGACTTTGGCGAACCTTTGACACATGCAACAAATTCACAAGGTGCTGTTGCTATTGGCGCACTTGCTGTGGGTAATGTGAAATATCAATTACAACAAGCTCTATTAACTGAAACATTAGAAGCAGAGAAGCCTGTTTACTTAGACTTCCGTAACGCCTTTGGCGGTGCTCAAAAACTAGTCTAATCAAAGTCGAACTCATGCAAAATCAGCACAAAACTGTACTGATATTTGCACAAAGTGGCCGCTTTTTAGCCCAATCAGCCACCCAAGCCGGTTTCCGTGTTTGGGTGGCTGATTGCTTTGGCGACCAAGAAACCTTATCAGTTGCTGATCGATGGCAACATTTACCTCCACTTTCTGACTTGTCAGAAAATGATGCTCTCAACTATATATCTGAACTAAGCCAAGGGGATGAGTGTCTTCTCATATGTGGAAGTGGCATCGAGTCTAACTATCACACTCTAGATAAACTACCCGCTAATATTAAACTTATTGGCAATTCTTTTGAAACCATCCATGCAGTCAAAACGCCACAAAGATTTTTTAAGATCTTAAGCCAGTTAGGACTCCCTTATCCGATTACCGTATTTATACCACCAAAAGATACTTCAAATTGGCTAGTAAAGTCAGCTTCAGGTATGGGTGGTTCTCATATTCAATATTTGGAAAATTTGATTGTAGCCTCTAAGCCTGAACACTACTTTCAGAAATTTATTCAGGGAGCGAGTGGCTCTGTTCTTTTCCTTGCTAATGGCCTACAAGCGCAGATAGTTAACATTAACAAACAATTTTTTTCTTCTGTGAAACACATAAGTTTTCAACTTGGCGGCATTGAAACTCCTTGGCTAATACCTAAACACATTCAAGAAGAGCTTGAGTTAGCACTGAACAAACTGACAAGCTCAGTACATCTGCTTGGATTGAATAGTCTTGATTTCATAATCACTGAGGAAAAGGAACTTCTTCTACTTGAAATAAACCCTCGCCCAAGCGCTTCTGCAGAGCTAGTCAATAATAAAGCTGAATTATTCCAACATCATCTCAATGCATGCCAAGGAATATTACCATCTCCTACTATCGCCCTTTCACATGATAATGCATCTCTCCACATTATTTTTGCTATGACTGATCTCAACATTCCTAATCAAATGTCTTGGCCTAGAGAATGCAGTGACCTCCCAATCTCTGGCACCTCCATTTCTGAAGGGGATCCCATCTGTACATCTATTGTCTATTCAAAGAGCTCTCATCACAGTCATGAGCGACACATTGCCATCAAGAAAAAAATATTCGATCAGCTCCCCCTATAATTTGAATTGTTTAGCTTTTACCTCTATCTTATTAATTCATATTTAATTTTAAAAATGAACTAATAGCACTCTTTTTAGCAGTACTTAGCTTAACTATGCGATTATTTGGGCTTGAGGGATTGCTTGATCAACAAAGTATTGATTTAAACATGAATGCCTTGCTTGTTTATGTCGCAGTTATTGGCTTTTCAGGCTCTCTTAGCACCATTCTAAATGGTCTTATATTGCCCAGTAATGAAACTGAACGTTGGTTAGTTTCTACTATTCAAGGCCACGCTCAAAGAGTTGGTATTGGCATGCTAGAAGTTGCGATATATCAATCACCAGTCTCCAATGCTTTTACAATGGGTATGAATAATGCTTTAGTATCGGTTAGTTCCGGGCTATTACAATCTATGACTCAAGATGAAGTTGAAGCGGTGCTTGCCCATGAAATAAGTCATATATCTAATGGTGATATGATTACTATGGCATTGATTCAAGGCGTGGTGAACACATTTATAATCGTACTCTCTCGGGTAATTGGTCACCTGATTGAACCAACGGTCTTTAAAACACAACGTGGTCATGGACCTGCGTACTGGATTACATCAATCATCGCAGAACTTGTATTAGGTATCCTTGCAAGCATTATTGTTAGATGGTTTAGCAAGCCATTTAGATTCATCCACACATTGTAAGATCGCATCAGTGGACTTCGTCAGTAAGAAACATCCTCATTAGAGTTCACCTCTAATGAGGATAGAAATTACAAATTATCTTCTTCAAAGTTGTAGTCAAGATTCGCTGAAGGTTCTTGAATATAATATCCCACCGCATAATCAACACCCAAACGCCATAAAAGCGCTAGGCTATTTGCATCTGATACAAACTCGGCAATGCTTTTCTTACCTGCCTGCTTACTCATATCAATAATCGCCTTCACTGCAGCCTGATTTTCAACATCTTTAGCCATATTTTCAACAAAGTCACCATTGATTTTCAAGTAATCCACATCAAGCATATTGAGACTTTGCGAGAAATCTAAACCAGAACCAAAGTGCTCTAAAGCAAACTCACAACCAATGACTTTTAACTGTGAAATAACATGTTGAGTATGCTCTACATCTTCTAGAGCCGCAGTTTCACTAATCTCAAAGACTAATGCTGTACCAGGTAAATTATATTGTTCTAATAACTTTTTAATCCAAACAATAAAATCAATTTTTGCGAGTGTTTGTTTTGACAGTTTAATAAAAAAGCGAGTGTCAGGGTATTCTTTTTGATGCTCAGCCAATGCTTTAAAAGCCTCGGAAATAACCCAGTCATCAATCTCAAGCATTAAATTATTATTTACAACATGTTGCATAAATTTATCAGCTTCAATTACAACCCCATCATCATCTTTCATCCGAATGAGTACATCGTATAGTTGCTCATCTTCGCCATGCAAGCTGACAATTGCCTGATAATACAAAACAAAATCTTTGGTTCGCAACGCGTCTTGAACACGCTCAAGCCAAAAAGTTGATTCTTCACTATTATCTGTTGTGCCTATTTCAGAAATAGCCGGTTTATATCGACTCACACGATTTCCACCCGCTCTCTGAGCTTGTAAACAGGCTTTATCAGCCCTATCTAGAGCCGCAAATGACGAAGGAAGGCTTTCAGTGATTCGGCAAATACCAATACTACACTGCAAGTCAATCATCTTACCGTTTGCTTGTGAAGCATATTCATTAATAGTCTTACGATAAACATCCGCACGCTCATCAACATAACCATCATCACTACTGGTGATAAGAATGGTAAATACTTGATCTGAATACCGAGCAAGTAATTCACCTTCAACCCGTTGGCTACGTAATAATTCGGCAACACCTTTCAGGATGCTGTCGTGAGAGGTTAATCCAACTTGTTCTTTAATTTTCTGGAAGTTATCAATCACAAGATATAGTACTTCTGAAGGCTCGCCACCTTCCGCTATTTTCTTGACTGTATTTTCAAGCTCATCCATAAATCGAACTCGGTTATAAAGCCCTGTTAATGAATCATGATCTCGAATTTCTGCCAACATTTCATCTGATACAGAGGTCATAATTTCATGTGATTTTTCACGCACAACTAATTGCGTACAATGTTCACCTTCAACTTCTGCATGGCTGAATTCAATAACAGATTCAAACTCTTGTCCCTCAGTGTTTACACAGAGAACAGTCACTTCTTGTGGCTTAGCATCTGATTGCTCAGAGAATTTTCTATAGGCAGTCTTGAATTTGGCATGTTCAGATGATGAAATCATATCTAGAATTGATAAACCATCCACGTCTTCAACATCATCATAGCCAAACAGCGTTAAATATGAATGATTAACATAAATGTGCATGCCTTCATGTACATAAGCAACCGCATCTCGAGAGCTTTCTAGTAATAAACGAGAGCGTTTTTCACTTTCTCGTAAAGCCCGTTCATTTCGTCGAGATGAACGACGGACAAATAAATTATCGAGTTCTCGAGCCATCGCAAAAGGTAAACGTAACTTATCACTATATTGGATAACATCCTTGGCGCCCAATTCATAATAATCATCTATATTCTCTTGCTCAGAGACTAAAATAAGGCATGGGGTATCACGCCCAATGTGATGGACAAGATTGAGTAATTGCTGAGGTGAAACATGGCTTAACCCATCGCGGCAAATGATCATATCCCAAGTAAGATCGGTCACTGCTTTTTCTATCTCTTCCAGTGACTCATATCTGGACGCCCTAACTGCGTGACCTGTTCGTCTGATAAGAGCGATAATACTCTCAGCATCCGTTAGTGATTCCTCAACTAACAATAAACGTAAAACATCTTCATTTCTTGTCACTATTTTTATCCTCTTTGACAGAGATCTTAGGCTTCACACCTTCCATACTGGTCATTTGCCCTTCCATCCATTGATAAACCAGCTTATTTAACTCGGCAGCAGTATAATTATTCACTGCAATTTTCTCTCCAATAACCATTTTTATTTGGCTTGGATACTTGATAAAACCCTTTTTAGGCCACGCCTTACCTGCATCATGAGCTACAGGTAATACACTCGTACCTGATTCTACAGCAAGCTTCGCTCCGCCAATACCAAAACGACCTATTTCTCCCATTGGAATTCGTGTGCCTTCAGGGAAAATAACAATCCATGATCCTGAAGATAAACGCTCTTTACCTTGCTCCACCACTTGATTGAGCGCTTTTCTGCCTGCACTTCGATCAATGGCAATCGGATTTAAAGCAGCAAGCCCCCAACCGAAAAAAGGGATCCACAATAGTTCTCGTTTCAATACCCATACTTGTTGTGGAAAAATAATCTGTAATGCTAAGGTCTCCCACGCTGATTGATGTTTACACATAATAATGCAAGGTTCATCAGGAATATTGTCTAGGCCTTCAATCTTGTAGCTAATGCCACAAATTATTTCGAGTAACCATAAATTCAGATGGGCCCATTTGCTGACGATCTTATATCGCCATTTAAATGGCATCGGCCATAACAGTACACCCAATAGTGAAAAGACAACGGTTGTAACGATCTGCATGCTAGTGAAAATTAAAGAGCGAAGAAATAACATTACAACGAAGTCTCTAAAAGTGATGTTACTACTGCAGCCAAATCATCATAAACTGCCACGCCATCAGGAATACCTTTACTAAGCGTACGCTCACCTTTCCCAGTTTTAACCAATATAGGCCTAGCATCTACAGCCTGAGCAGCTTCTAGGTCTCGTAATGAATCCCCTACCGCAGGCACATCAGTCAAGTTGAGGCGTAAGCGATTTGCTAACTCCTTATAAGCGCCATCTTTAGGTTTACGACAATGGCAATCATCTTCTGGTCCATGAGGACAATAAATAATAGATTCAATCTTACCGCCAACTTGCGCGAGCATCCGTCGCATTTTGCTATGAATCCTCGTTAAAGTATCCACATCCAATAATCCTCGGGCAATGCCCGATTGATTGGTAATCACTACAATGCTATATCCGGCATGATTCAAGCGAGCAATAGCTTCCAAGCTACCCTCAATTGGCTCCCACTCTGCCGGTGACTTAATAAAGTCATCCGAATCATGGTTTATAACACCATCTCGATCCAGGATTATCAGTGACACCGCAATAGCTCCCGTTTATTCCTGAAGGTGTGAAATATCAGCCACACCTAAAAACAAGGCGCGCGTTTGATTAAGTAATGCCAAACGGTTTGCTCGAATCGTCAGGTCATCAGCCATCACCATGACTTCATCAAAGAACCCATCTACTGTTTCTCGCATATCTGCCAATATTTTCAAGACACCAGCATAGTCAGCTTTAGCCATAAGTGGTTCAACAGCGCTTTTCACTGTGGCTAATTTTTTCGCTAGCGCTTGTTCGGCTGATTCAACTAATAAACTATCATCAATTTCACCCGCATCACCTTCAGCATCATTTTTACGTAAAATATTACCAATACGCTTATTACCTGCCGCCAATGCTTCTGCCTGCTCTAATTGACGGAAGTCAGCAACTGCCGTTAAACGCTGCATAAAGTCTAAAGGTCGTGTTGGTTTAACGGCTAGTACAGCTTCAAAGACATCTGCTTTAAACCCTTTATCCTGAGCATAACCACGTAATCGGTCAAAGAAATACTGCATCACTTGAGCAGTTACATCTTTCTCAGTCAGCACATCGTCAAAGCCTTGTTGAGCTTGTTCAAGTAGTGATGACAAATCAATATCTAATTTATTTTCAATAACAATTCGAAGCACACCTAATGCAGCACGACGTAATGCAAACGGATCTTTTACACCTGTTGGTGGTTGGCCAATACCAAATAAACCAACAAGTGTATCTAGCTTTTCAGCCAAACTTACAGCTTGACCCGAAGTTGTTTGAGGTAATCTATCTCCTGCAAAGCGAGGTAAATATTGCTCATCTAATGCTTCAGCAACATCATCATTCTCGCCATCCAAACGTGCATAATAACGTCCCATGATGCCTTGTAAGTCAGGGAATTCACCGACCATTTCAGTCACTAAATCACATTTCGCTAGCAATGCTGCACGCTCAGCCAATTGCGCATCACCACCAATCTCAGTAGCAATGACTGCTGCTAACTTCGCAACACGTGCTGATTTATCAAACACAGACCCCAGTTTGTTTTGGAATACGATAGTTTTCAATTGCTCTTGGCGATCAGCTAAAGGTCTTTTTCTGTCTGTTTCCCAGAAAAAGGCTGAATCACTCAATCGAGGTAAAATGACACGCTCGTTACCAGCGACTACTTGAGCGGGATCACGGCTTTCAATATTACAAATAGTAATGAAATAAGGTAGCAAGTCACCTGACTTGTCTCGCACTGCAAAATATTTTTGATGTTCTTCCATAGAAGAAATCAATGCTTCGGCAGGTAACTCAAGAAAACGTTTATCGTATGAACCTGATAAAGCAACAGGCCATTCAACTAGTCCAGTCACTTCATCCAATAAGTCTTCATTTAAGACTGCTTCGCCACCTAATTTTGTGGCTAACTCTAGAACTTGACCATGAATCGCTTCACGACGTGCGGTCATATTCACCACCACATGACCTTCAGTTTCTAACTGAGGCGCATAGGTTTGAGCAGACTGAATTCGAATCGTTTCAGGATGATGAAAGCGGTGACCACGGCTTTCACGACCTGATGATACGCCTAATAAATTTACGGGGATAACGTCATCACCAAACAATAAAACGAGCCAATGTACAGGACGAACAAACTCACCTGGAAGATCAGACCAGCGCATGCGTTTTGGAATCGGCAAATCATTGAGTGCTTGTTGCAAAATATTAGGAATCAAACTAGCAGCTTCAGCACCTACCTGCTCTTTCTTAAAGACCAACCATGCACCTTTATCTGTTTCTAGCTTGCCTAGCTCTTCAACTTCAACGCCACATGAACGGGCAAAACCTTGCACCGCCTTAGTTGGATTACCTTCATCATCAAATGCCGCTGCAACTGCTGGGCCACGACGTTCAACCATACGATCTTGTTGACTTTCTTGCAAACCATCAACAACAACTGCCATGCGACGTGGTGCCGCATAAGAGCGAATGGAATCAAAGCTAAGTTCCGCTTTTTCTAGGCCTTGTTTAATGCCAGCTTCAAATGCTTGGATTAATTTTTTTAGTGCCTTAGGTGGTAATTCTTCTGTACCTAACTCAATCAATAAATCACGCGAATTGCTCATGATTTAGCCTCCTTGTTTGCTGTCGCTAACATAGGAAAGCCCAACGATTCTCGACGATCATAATAAGCTTTAGCAACTGCACGCGCTAACGTTCGTACTCGTAAAATAAAGCGTTGGCGTTCTGTCACTGAAATGGCTTTTCGAGCATCTAATAAATTAAACGTATGTGATGCTTTTAATACCAACTCATAGGCAGGAAGAGGAAGTCCTGCTTCAATCATACGAGCACTTTCACGTTCATAGGTATCAAAATTAACAAATAAGCTATCTACATCTGCATGATCAAAGTTGTATTCTGACATTTCCACTTCATTTTGATGGAAAACATCACCATAGGTTACGGTGCCATTTGGACCTTCAGACCATACTAAGTCATACACACTGCTTACGCCTTGCAAATACATGGCAATACGTTCTAAACCATAAGTAATCTCACCGGCAACGGGATTACACTCTAGTCCACCAACTTGCTGGAAGTAGGTAAACTGTGTCACCTCCATACCATTTAGCCAAATTTCCCAACCCAGGCCCCAAGCACCTAATGTTGGTGATTCCCAGTTGTCTTCTACAAAACGAACATCATGAATAGACGTGTCTAAACCCAACATTTTCAAAGAATCTAAATATAATTCTTGAATGTTCATTGGTGCTGGTTTTAATACCACTTGAAACTGATAATAATGTTGTAATCGATTTGGATTTTCACCATAACGGCCATCTGTTGGACGGCGTGATGGTTGTACATAAGCAGCATTCCATGGCTCAGGGCCAATTGCCCGCAAGAATGTAGCAGGGTGGAATGTGCCCGCACCTACTTCCATATCATAGGGTTGCAACAAGACACAGCCTTGCTCAGCCCAGTATTGTTGCAGTCTCAGGATCAATTCCTGAAAGGTTTTTGGCGTTTCAGCCACAGCTACCGATGTTGTACTCATTCGTTAAAATCACAGTCTAAAATCAAAGATTCCATGATTATAACGAACATCGCACTATTCTTATATATAAACCCCAACTATTTATGGCATTTAGGCAGAAATATCCTCATGTGATACTGCTCGAACAACATAGCGTAGTCTTCCTCCCGCTCGAATGGCATTAAACGGGTAACATGTAACCAATGTTAATTGGTGCGAGAAAGCCTCATTATCCAACCAAGTAACATCTTGTTTATCAACAATAGTCATATCTTGCACAATATAGTCTCGTCGCGACTCCATCGTATTGTGAATAGTAAGCACATCACCTTGCTGAACGTCTTGCAAAAACTCAAAATGAGTATCCCGATGTGCAGCAATAATTGTATTTCCTTGCTCCGTAGGTGCGGCTGAAGCAAATACATAAGCAGGTCCAAAAGCCAGTGATTCTCCACTCGCACCTGCTAACACATACTGATCGATATTATGCTGCGGCACTTCAAGTCTTGCCACTGGCCACGTATCAGCCCACGGCCAAGGTTTAACCTGCACGTTTTTTGTTGCCGATTGTGTCCATGCTGAAGCTATCAACCATTGCGCTAACTGTGCCTTAGCATGAATATATCCCCCACTCATAAATAACACCATTGAAAAGACAATAAGCACTACAGACAAATAGTGAACACTACTATATTTCATGCCCGTATCCAGCGTAATAACAAACTCGTGAACAACAATATAAAGCCCACAAGAAACTGTAGTGTAGCTGATGTTGCTGTTTGTGGAAATTGAGCCATCACACTTCCAGCAGGAGGATTAACGGCAACAGCCTGAGTATTTATCTTTTCATACTCAGGGCGCACGACTGTTTTATCTACCGCCACCAGCGATGTAAATTTACTGACCAAATGATGTGCTAATGCGACATCTACAATCTCATTTTTGACCTTGTCACTATCTGTCCGTCTATATTCATCCATTAATCCACTGATCTTACGTCTTGCCCATAACACCGACACGGCCTCAGATTGGCCTCCACCTTGCAATGCTATTTTTTTCTGCCACATTTGATTGCCAAATAAGCCTTTAATCAAAATATCATTGGGTAAGGTCTTTGCCTTTAATGTTAGTAATAAGGGTTCGTCTAAATATAAATCTGGTATTGTTTTTGGCCAAATTTCAACCTCATCATTTTCTAAATCCAGTTTAATATCAGTCAGTACAGGATGAGAAAGCTTATTAAATAAAGTCTGCATTTTTTGTCTTACTTCATCCTCTGAACCAATATAGCTATGACTCCCACGTCCAAATAATGCTGCTCTATTCATAAAATGACTATTAGGCGCACTTCCAATTCCAACCGTAAATAAACGACTACTTCCCAGATCTCGCTCAATGATTGAAAAAAGTTCATCCTCATTACCTACGCTACCATCCGTTAAGAATACAACTTGGCGAACACCTTCTGTGACCTGTTTTGCTTGCAGAGCCATCTCTAATGCAGGTGCCATTTCAGTACCACCGTCAGCACGTAACCAATTCACATAATCATGGGCTACATCTAGGTTGGTACTGCTGGCAATTTTAGCTTTCCTAAACAGGCTATCTACATCATCACTAAAACGAATAATATTAAAGCTATCTTGTGGTCGTAATTGCGTTAAACCGTATTGCAATGCTGCTTTAGCTTGTTTCATTGACGTGCCATCCATGGAGCCAGAGGTGTCAACAATAAAGATAAGTTCGCGTGAAATACTATCAATGTTTAATCTGTTTGGCGGAGTTAGCATTAAAACAGCGTAATCTTCATCATTTTTAAACTGCTTAAAAAGTGCAGCCTGAGGCACTTGCTCATTACTTGCTAACCATACCAATTCGAAATCACGGCTTGCTGGAACATCATCAATAAGACGTATTTTCCGTGTTGTATTATTAACCAGCACCTCTTCGATCTGATGATATGAGCTAGTCACCTTAGCTAAAGCAAAGCCTGCCTCCAATACAACCGATATATTAGTTTGGTTTGTACTCTGACTCTCTGCCATTAATACCGGTGGCGTAATATGAGAAGCATCAGCAACCTGATCCGTATTTACGGCCCAACCATTACCCTTAAAATGACTGATCTCTTTGGTATTCGCTATTGGTGTTCCAGGTATATATCTTGGTGTTATCGCCATTGGAAAGCGCAAACTAAATTGATTGGCATCTTGTGACACCATTTGCTGATATTCAATCACCACGGTAATTCTATCGTTAGGTGCAATATTAGCGACAGAAGTCGTAAACATATTAGGTCGTTGCTGCTCAACTAAACTGGCACGTTTACCCTCATTTTTAGCTTGTTGATATAGTTTTCTAGCCTGTTTCTTTGGCTTAATGTCACCTTCAATAAACCGCTCGCCCACTTTCATACGTAAGTGATCAACAGCGGCTGTCTCAGGAAGAGGAAAAACATACACCCCCTCTCGCCACTGTGATGATGGATTACTAAATGTCTGGCTCACGGTAACCCGAGCTAATAAACCACTCACCTCAATATCAACTTCTGTATTAAGTGTTGGGCTAACTAAATACGATCCTTGTTCTGTTCGAAAAACTAACTGACCTGATTGCAAGTCTGCTAAAGACTGTACGTTACCCATCGGAACCGCATCATCACTATCAGCATAAACATCTGAGGAAACAAATACTAATGCCATCAAACTTAAACTAAGGCTAAGTCCTATACCTAAACCATATGCCATACAGCTCATAAAGCCTGAAACCAAATGATGTCCTAATTGTTGTGTTTCTACCTTCATAACTATCCCCTTTTGCCATTAAATGTTAGCTTCATTACAACAACTAAGATGGGAATCTAATGGGTTAAAATCAGGAGATATAGCGATCAATTGTGGCAGAAAGATGGCAAGTCACTCATGACGCTATTTTTCAGGTAAAATTACCCTATATTCACAACGAAAAGAGTTCACAGCATGAGTCGACACATCGGCATCGTGATGGATCCAATCTCAGCCATCAATATTAAAAAAGACAGTAGTTTTGCCATGCTATTGGCAGCACAAGCCAAAGGCTGGTCTTTGTATTACATGGAACAGAAAGATTTATTTTTACATCAAGGTTTTGTTTCTGCCGAAATGAAACCGTTAACAGTGACTGAAGATACTGATAACTGGTACCAACTAAGTGACAGCACAACACTGCCTTTGGCTGATCTTGATGTAATCTTAATGCGTAAAGATCCCCCTTTTGATATGGAATATATTTACAGCACCTATTTGCTCGAACAAGCTCAACAAGCTGGTGTACTAGTCGTCAATAATCCACAAAGCCTGCGTGATGCAAATGAAAAACTCTTTACTGCATGGTTCCCACAATGTTGCCCTGCAACATTAGTCACTCGGCAAGCAGAACGTATTCGCAGCTTTCAGCAAGAACATGGTGATATCATTTTAAAACCGCTTGATGGCATGGGTGGAGCCTCTATTTTTCGAGTCAAACAAGGTGACCCCAACTTTAGCGTAATTATTGAAACATTAACTGACCATGGCAAAACATCAATAATGGCACAACAATTTATTCCTGAAATAGTGGATGGTGACAAACGTATTTTAATGATTAATGGCGAACCTGTGCCTTATGCATTAGCTCGAATTCCTGCCAAAGGTGAAACGCGAGGAAATCTTGCAGCAGGAGGACGTGCCGAAGGGCGACCTCTAACGGAACATGATCGATGGATTTGTCAGCAAATTGGTCCCAAATTACGCGAAAAAGGTCTATTTTTCGTTGGTTTAGATGTTATTGGCAACTATCTAACGGAAATCAATGTCACAAGTCCGACATGCATTCGAGAGCTTGATCAACAATTTAACCTTAATATTGCAGGCGACTTAATGGACTGCATTGAGCAACAATTATCATGAAATTAACGTCCATCTTATTAGTCTGTTTTAGCCTTGTTTTATCCGGCTGTGATAGTGAGCCAGAAACTCACCAAGGTAAATTCTTTGCATTCGGTACTGAAATTGATGTCAGCTTATATGATGTTGATGAAGAAATTGCCAACAATACAATTTCTGTATTGGAGCAGTCATTCTCTAATGTTAACGATACATGGCATGCCTGGCAGCCCAGCACATTAACAACAATTAACAAAGCCATTAGTGAAGGTCAGACTATCTCCATTGAAGAAGATACAGCTCAACTTATAATGCTTGCCAAAACACTTGCGAGCGATAGCCAGCACTTATTTAACCCCGCAGCAGGTAAGCTGTTTGAACTCTGGGGTTTCCACCAAGATAATTGGTTTGAGTCACATCCACCACCCAATGAAACAGACATTAATAACTATTTATTAACGAGTCCGAATATGGATGATATTACTATTAGTAATGGTCAACTCAGCAGTAGCAACGATCAAGTCAAACTTGGCTTTGGCGCGTTTGCGAAAGGCTTTGCTGTTGATACTGCAATTGATGCACTGAAACAACAGGGTGTTCGCAATGCAATTGTTAATATTGGCGGCGATCTTCGCGCCATGGGCTCTCATGGTCAACGTCCTTGGATTATTGGCATTCGTCATCCTCGTAAAAACGGCATGATTGCATCAATTGCCCTCAAAAGCGATGAAAGCGTCTTTACATCAGGGGATTATGAGCGATTCTTCCAATATGAAGGCAGACGTTACCCTCATATTATGGATCCTAGGACGGCTCAACCAGCTAGCCAAGCAACATCTGTCACGGTATTACATACTAATGCTTCTATTGCCGATGCGGCGGCTACAGCCCTTTTTGTTGCAGGCAATGATTGGCCAACGATTGCCGCATCAATGAATGTCGATCACGTTATGTTAGTTCGTCCTGACGGTGAAATTGAACTCAGTCCATTAATGGAAAAACGTGTCCGCTTGATTGGCAATACAAAACCCGCCATTATTAGAACACTTAAGGACGCAAGCACTTCATAATATGGGCAAGATAACAGCCAATGATCGGCTGATTTTTACACTTCTATTTTCAGCTATTCTTCATCTAAGCATTGTCTTAGGCGTTGGCTTTGGCGTGACCTCTCCGCCTAGCAATAGTCCTCGTACTCATCTAGAAATAACACTCGTTAAACAACAAACAGAAGATGCTCCCGAGCAGGCTGATTTTTTTGCTCAAAAGAATAATGAAGGCGGTGGAGAAACTGATGAAAAATCGCCTGAGCCAAGCCCTGAAGAAGTTGTTACCCCACTTGAGGAACAACAGTCATCTCAATCTCCTCCTGTACCTGTGATTCCACCAATACCAGAAGCTGTCATTGAAAAGCCCGTTGAAAAGATGCCTCCTCCTGTAGAAGTCAAACAAGAAGTAAAACCAGTGGCGACTCCAACAAAAGCGATCGTTCAACAGCAAGCCGAACGTATGGTTCAGCAATCAATTGAAAAAATGGAGAAACGTGAAGTAGAAACGGTAACCAAAAAACCTAAATTAATGGCTCGGGATTTGAAGATACCAACTCAAAGTGAAATTGCATTATTAGAAAAACAGTTTGATGCTACTGCAAAAAAATTAAGTAAACGGCCAAAAAAACGACAAATATCAGCAGCAACCAAAGAATATGCTGCCGCAGCCTATATGAAGGCATGGGAAATGAAGGTTGAACGCATTGGTAATTTTAATTACCCACAAGAAGCCAAACGTAAAAATATCAATGGCAGCCTAATGCTCACTGTTGATGTGAACCCTGATGGCAGCGTACCGCCTGATGGCATCGTTGTCTCACGCTCATCAGGTCATAAAGTGCTAGATGATGCTGCTGTCAGAATCGTTCGGCTAGGGGCACCTTATGCTGCGATCCCTGCCAATGTATTAAAAGATAGTGACATGCTCACCATTATTCGCACTTGGAAATTTGAAACAAATCGAGGCCTATCAACACGCTAAAGTTTGCCTAATGTGAATTTATTTTGAAGCTAATTCATATCCTTGCTTGGCTTTACTACAATCACTCGCAGCAACATCTAACTGAACGAATAAACGCTCTGCAAGCATGTGTAATGAATCAACGTTTCCAGATTTCAATTCTAGTTCAATTTCATGAATATTGGCTTTTTTCTCACTGGCAGTGACATGACCTCGATCATAAGCCAGCTCAACAGTACTTCCATCAGGCACACTAATTAGAAGTATTTGGCGAACAAAATCAGTGGTAAACAAAG
>Ga0209707_1000679_pt1 | contig 20036 bp, 17 predicted proteins | sample EN4Hudsemesocosm_FD_184630 | JGI IMG/M metagenome (GOLD analysis project Ga0209707, IMG submission 184630) | Methane-oxidizing microbial communities from mesocosms in the Hudson Canyon - EN4B Hudson Canyon (SPAdes) (version 2) | ecosystem: Environmental > Aquatic > Marine > Cold seeps | place... | reverse complement strand
AACTCAATATTTAACGCCACAATATTGGGCTTCTCCTTCACTGCAAAGTGCTTTTAAGCAGGTACCAACATGGATGGCTGCACAAGCAAAATTTATTGCAACTTACGCCAGTCCTTTTTGGCAAGCACTAGGATTATCAGGCCAAGCATTCAGCCAACAAGGACCCATGCAAGAAATGCATGATGCTAGTGCTGATAACTCCCCTCCTTATGCGTTATTTGGCTTTATAGGCATTCCAGCCCAAAACCGTGCTCAATACAGCGAGTCACAAATTAAACAAGCTTGTATAAACCAATTGCAGCAATTGTATGGTGAGCAAGCCAAAAATGCGCAAACAACACTGCTTAAAGACTGGGCAATTGACGAGTATGTCACCACTAAGCAAGACTGTTTAGAAGCGCCAAGTCACCCTAACTTTAATATTATTGAACATATAAAAGAGCTAGAAGAGAAAAATATCTACTTGGCTGCTAGCGAGTTTTCAGCAGACGATGCCGGATACCTTGAAGGTGCTGTTTGCGCTGTTAAGCAAGTTATAGCTAAATTAATTACTAATTAAATAATTTGTAAGCTATTAATTTATTTACTTTAAAATTCATCCACTCAAAATACTGATGCTTTAGAAAGCAAAAAACATTGACTATATTAGCATCCCGCACTAACCTACCTACCAGTAGATAGACAATCGTATTAGATGAATTAACACTAAAGCTTTGTTTGAGCAAACAGTAGAAAACATTGTTCAAACATCATTAACCAATAAAGTGAGAGCACTATGAAAATTTATGACGTTGAGAACTTCCCTAATCCACTGCGTGTTCGTATTGCATTAGCAGAAAAAAATGCCACTGACAAAGCAACATTTATTCCCGTAGACTTAATGAATGGAGAACATCGTACTACCGAATTTTTAGCGAAAAACCCCGCAGGTGGTGTGCCAGTTTTAGAGCTTGAAGACGGCACTTTTATCGCTGAATGTTCAGCTATTATTGAATATATTGATCATGAATTTTCTGGCCCATCACTAACGGGTAACATGGCTAAAGATCGTGCAATTATTAGTATGATGCAACGCCGTGCAGAGTCGATGGTACTCGATGCAGTCGCTACTTATTTTCATCATGCAACAGATGGATTAGGCCCAGCACTTGAAACATATCAAAATAAAGCCTGGGGTCAAAAGCAATTAGAAAAAGCATTATCAGGTTTAGCTTACTTCGATACAGTATTAGCAAAAAATAGTTATTTAGCGGGAGACGAGTTTACAGTTGCCGACATCACTTTACATACTGGTTTAGTGTTTGCGGGGTTTGCACAAATTACTGTCCCAAGTGAATTAACTAACTTAATTGCTTGGCAAGCACGTATTGCTAACCGCCCTAGTATTGCCGCGTAACTTATACTTAACTACGACTTAGTTAACACTTACTAAAACTGAAAAATTGAAGAATAGGAAATCACATGAAAATTGCCGCCGACTTTAGTAAACGAGAAATAGTACACAGCACTACCTTACCTTGGGTTGCATCCCCCATGGTAGGTGTAGACAGACGTGCACTTGAGCGTGTTGGCGGTGAAGTTGCCAGAGCAACCAGCATTGTTCGTTATGCACCGGGTAGTGCCTTTTCACCACATGTACATACCGGCGGGGAGGAATTTATTGTTCTTGACGGTGTATTTCAAGATGAACATGGTGACTTCCCTGCTGGTTCCTATATTCGTAATCCGCCAGAGTCTAGCCACACACCTAGATCAGAAGTTGGCTGTGTAATTATGGTTAAACTATGGCAATTCCAACCGGAAGACAGAACACACGTTCGTTTACAAATGAACGCTATGGGCAAGGTTGCAATGCCTAAGCATAATGGCATTGAAATAACGCCGTTATACAAAGATGCTATTGAAGAAGTGTCACTATTACACTTCGATGCCGATGCAAGCTTGAACATTTCACCACTAGGCGGCGCTGAACTTTTTGTTCTTGAAGGTGATATTACTGAACAACAAGACCAACTAACAAAACACAGTTGGGCACGATTACCTATTAATGAAAGCATCAATATAAAAGCAGGGAATAATGGCGCAAAAGTTTGGCTGAAAACTGGCCATTTAATTGACGTAGAAAACCAAATAGCGCGTGTACAACAGGCATAGTGATATCAGCTGAAATATAATGCCAAATTTCAGACAAAAAAACCGACATTAATTGTCGGTTTTTATTGTTATATCCTTTAAAAATAAAGGAATAATACAACTAGTACTAGATTTAAAACCGACATGTCTTGCGACAGAAAGCTCTAAAAAGAATAAGAATTAAAAATGGACTCTTAATTAAGTACGATAAAGCACTTTAATAACATGCCAGCCAAACTTAGTTTTAACGAGATGGGGCTCTAATATTGCACCACTAAATGCTACTTTATCAAACTGAGGTACCATTTGACCTCGTTTAAACTCGCCCAAACCTCCCCCTTTCTTACCTGAAGGACATGACGAATATTCTTTAGCCAACGTTTGAAACTTACCTCCCTTACCTAGCTGCTTAATAATATCTTCTGCAATTTCTTTGTGCTTAACCAGTATGTGAAGCAATTATGAGTAACTATCCTAGTTAATTTCAATCGGTATATCTTAACTAGGCTCCTGGTCATATGTTTATCACATTAACCCTGCCATTAATCTAATCATTATATTGATGGCTCCCTCCCTTTTTCATCATGCAACTCAAAAAATTATAAATTTTATAATAATTTTACACCGCTAGAAGTATGCAAGAATGCATTTGTAAAAATCGAGGTGTATATGAAAAAGCATATGATTAAAAAAGATGATAAAGAAAAAACCTTCTTCACCCATTTAGCACTTGAGTTGGTAGAAGACTCTTTAGATTCGTTAAGACGCGATAATATTCATTTACTCACTGCTTACTTCGAATATTTACAAAGACTGTGTGAATACCTCGCTATTACTTTTGATGCCCCCAAATTCATTGGAATTAATAGCGAGGCTTTCTCCGTATTGCAACATATCCACAAGCGTTTACTCATCTTGACCAAAAATTGCAACAAAGAATAATTACTGGGGGCAGTAATACAACAGAACAAAAAAACTCCACGATATAAGAGAGTTGTACTGTTGAGATCAAGGATGATCTAATTCAATTTAAATTAATTTACTCGGTGAAAAAGTGTGTTAACAGTTTGTGGGAATTATAGGTATGGATTTGCAAAGAGCTAACGAAAAAACGAAAACATGCAAAACTTATTGCAGTCAGTGTGAAGTCAAAGAGTCTTTGGTATTTAGCAGCAATATATCATTATGTACTATTACCCAGTCTGTTATCTTTGACGATAAAAGAATAAAACTTTCAAATAGAGCATTGAGAGTACTTTGTGCCCTTTTACAATGTAAAAGCTCCCCTGTCAGCTTTAATTATTTACATGAATATGGTTGGCCTGACAGTTTAGTGGTGAGGAATAACCTCACCGTTACAATATCAGAGATAAGAACAACTCTTAGACATACTAATATTAAAATAGAGAGCATCAGAGGTTTTGGTTATGCTCTAACCTCATCAAATGATGAAATAGAGCGAATTATGGATGCAGAATGTTTAGCTTAAATAATATTGATTTCACCAGTGTAATCTGGGGGAGAGTGGTTATTTCACCTCGCATAGAGAAGATTATCACCCCACCATACACCATTGAAAATATAGAAGTTTTATGCTCAGTAGCTAATCAAGATTCAAGCATCGCTGCCTACAGCTTTTTTCAACATTTAACAGCGAGTGAACATGTGGAGTTGTTTAAATTGATTTTAACAGCCGTATTAGCAGAGCCCTCTATAAAAAACTATACCGTTAGCCTAAACACGCCTATACAAGTTATACGTAAGCTTGCTGAGCTCCTTCCATTGTTGTTGAGTCACAATGAGCAAAAGATAGCTTTTGAGTTATTAGAAAGTGATATCCAAGAATTAGGCGCGTACGAATACGGGTTACTTGACGAAATAAACAAGATTTCAAACATCAGCTTATGGTTAGATGATTTTGGCAATAATCAGTCAAATTTCGACATAGTTATCTCAAAAAGAGTGAAGTTCAGTGCAATCAAAGTTGCGAAAGAACTCTTTTGGGGGCTTTTAGACTCAGACATAAACTTCCTAAAAAGTTTATTAACTTACTTAAATCAAGAACACCTCCTTATAGTTGAAGGGGTAGAAACGAAAAAACAGGTAGAGTTTATATCGAATATTAAAGGTGTAAAAATTCAAGGGTTTTATTTTAATCCACAGCTGGAAACAAGTATTGGAGTCAAATAATGGATAAACTCACTCATGCTCAAATAATTTCTGAATTTGAAATAGCAACACAATACATATCCAGTGAAGTAGTTCCTATCGATATTAATTTATTGAAAAATATAGCAATAACGTTTACAAAAAAAGATGAGTACTTCCTCGATGTATGCATGAGATTAATGCAGATGTTAACCGAAGAGGTAAAACTAAAAAGTATTAGTCAACAGAAACAAATTAATACACTTACAGAAGAAGAAAAATACTATTTAAGTTCTATTTATGAATAAAGCTGAAAATAAGCTCTTAAGTGTAGGATGCTATTTTCAGCTTCATTAAAGTACTGCAATTATTCTATAACTTTAAGCAATAACCTTCTTTTCGGTGGTTTTCAATATCAATTGACGTTCCTCGTAACAAAATTCGTAAATCATAAATAGCAACATTTAAGTTATTTTTTACAATAGTCGAATCAGGCCAAACATATTGAATTAAATAATCTGTTGGTAATATTGTACTTTCCTGTCGCGTTAAAGCACAAATCAACCTATAGCCCTGAGAACTAATTTTGCGATGCTCAGCATGAATAATAAAAGTACCACGCTTTTCTCCTTTATTAATGTTTGCACTTGCAAGTTGTTCATATGGAAACAAAGGACAGTCCCGACATCTGTTATAGCAAGGGGTAAGTTCAACTTCATTGGAGGAGGTAGCGGTATGACTAAAATTATCTAACAAAGTATTTAGATTATTCATAAATTACTCCTTCAAAAACATCACTATCTAGTAAGAAGTTACAATCGCAATCTTCAGAAGAGGCTAAGGCAACTTGATATTTTCTTCCTCCTACTTTGGCTAAAATTTTAACGTAATCGCCATCTATTGTTTTTACATGAGTCCCGACAGGAAACTCCCTCATCACTTCAATAAACCTAGCGACAAGACGAGGATCTAACATAGTTCCTGAAACTCTTGCTAACTCTGAAATAGCAGAATAAGAACATAAGGCACTCTTATAATTTCTGTTACGAGTTATTGCTTCATATGTGCAAACCAAGGTAAGCATCCTTGAATAGAGGTTTATATCTCGACCGGCTAACCCAGCCGGGTAACCTGTACCATTGAAGTGCTCATGATGTGATTCAATAATTCGACTTACAATACTAGGAAATGCTTTATTTTCTTCAATAAGCTTTACACCTATTTGAGTATGGCTCAGAACGTAATTTCTTTCTGTCACAGTCAGTTTTTCTGGTTTATCGAATGTAATAGGAAGTTTAACCATTCCTACATCATGCAGTAATGCAGCACACCCAAGACCTAATAGTTTGTCTTTTTTTATGCCTATATATTTACACAATGTTAAATAGAGTATCAGTACTCTTAATGATTTATGCGCAATGCAGGGGGATTTGATTTGAATGGTATTTAAATAATCATAGGTTTTAGAGTCGGCTAAAACCTGAACAGTTAAATAATTAACAACCTCTTTTACCTTTTTAGAGCTCAGATAAGAGCTTGTGGTCAAGTCATTAAATATAACATTTAAGAGCTTAAATGACTTTGATAAAGTGGCTTTACCTTCATTTTCTTTATTCTTAGCCGAGACACTTTCATTGTCAATAAAGGCCGATGGGCACTGTGATTCTACAAAGGCATATTCACATGTTTTGCGTAGTTGAATTAAATGCTTTTCAGTCTCAATTACGAAAGTGTGACTTAAGAAGGGGGTATCAAGCCATTTTCTATCCAATTTAACGACTTTCATACCAATTTTTAGTTGGTTTACTGCTAATTTATTCATAGGTATCATATATTCAAAATAATAAACATCGACTAGTTATAGTCGATATTAAATTTAAAATTTAAAAATTAGATACCGTCCCATTGGTAATGTATGAAATCCTTTCATTTCCACATGGTACACTGGTCTGACAACCAAAGTCAATTTTTCGAATAACGCCAATAAGAGAAAAACTTAACAGAGTAAAAATAAATTAAAATATTCATGTTCCTTACCTCTATTTTTTCGTCTTACTTTAAGTACGATAAAGTACTTTAATAACATGCCAGCCAAACTTAGTTTTAACGAGATGGGGCTCTAATATTGCGCCACTAAATGCTACTTTATCAAATTGAGGTACCATTTGACCTCGTTTAAACTCGCCTAAATCTCCCCCTTTCTTACCTGAAGGACATGACGAATATTTTTTAGCTAGCGTTTGAAACTTAGCTCCCTTACCTAGCTGCTTAATAATATCTTCTGCAATTTCTTTGTGCTTAACCAGTATGTGAAGTGCGTGCGCTGTAGCTGCCATGTAAAAACCTTTTTAATAGCGTTTGATCACTAAACCAAAAGTGAAGAGATAAATAAAAAATATAGGGAGGTATTTTATACAAAAAATATGGTCAGGCGAAGCAAGAAGGTGATTTTTTTATACTAATAAAATTCAAAAGTAGATAATAATCTACAATACAACATCAAACTTCAGAGACAAAAAAACCGACATTAGTTGTCGGTTTTCTCTGTTATAGCCCTTTAATAATAAAGGAAGAATGGTACCAGCGGTCGGACTCGAACCGACACGTCTTGCGACAGGGGATTTTGAAGCATTCACAAATACCTAGATAATTCAGTACCTTAATAGTCCATTATGGACAAGTACACTAATAGACTTAGCTAGTGTTGGACATGTTTAGATTCACTTATACGCCCATCTACCCAGATTATTACCATGTAGTTCAATACATTAACCGTTTATCATTCAGTTATTGCCCCGGTCTTTTGGTCTTGAGTTGTAAGTTAGGTCCTCTAGAGAACTTTGATTACATGCCAGCCAAATTTAGTTTTTAACTAGGTGAGGCTCTAATATTGCCCCCTAAAATGCCACTTTATCAAGCTGTAACGTCTGAATGAAAAAGGCTTTCAAAGAACAGGTCGAGTTTTATTTTCAAAAGACACTAACTAAAACATTATAAGAGCCCTCCCTTATTCAGCACTAAATTGCAGCGCTTTCATAACAGAGTCTATGATCGCCGTATTATATTTTGTTATTAATTCTCGACTGCACTAATCAAAAAGCCATCTCTGTACGTATAGGATAAAGACAAACATCAATAGTTACTTTTTATCTATAAATACATCAGCAGGTGAGTTCTATGGCGGCGCTATATTGGTTTAATAATGATTTACGCATTGAGGATAACTCACTTCTTACCAAGCTAGCACAAGAAAGTACATCATTGCATTGTTGCTATATTATTAATCCTCAATGGTTTAACTCGTCATCACTATTAAATAGTGCAATGGGGAACCATCGATGGCGTTTTTTAAAGCAATCATTAAAAGAGCTAGCAATAGCTCTGCACAATAGAAATATTGAGCTACAAGTATTGTATGGTAAGCCAGAAAATATTTTGCCTAAACTAGTTGATGAGCTAGCGATAGACACCATAGGTTATGGGCGTCATGTAGGCTACCAAGAAAAGCAAAGCTTAAAGACAATACAAAAAAAATTACCGGATGTAACTTTTGAAACAGCATGGTTGAATACATTGTTTACCGAAGACTTAATTGTTAATAGCAACGCTGTTATCGGTAGTTTTTCAAAATTTAGAAAGGTTGTTGAAAAAAACTTAATTAACATAGTTATAGAGCCTTCATCTTCCGATTGGCAACTTAATGAGAAAAGCCCTCAGACAATTACTACAACAAAAAACGCATCCTTAGACGATACCATCGCTGTTGTTGACAAATTATTCCCTGATCAAAATCACCATAAAAAAGCAATAAACGAAATAACCATTAAAGGTGGTTGCGATGTCGCCTTGGTGCATTTAGCAGACTATTTTTTATCTGGCGCAGCAGACCATTACAAACAAACTCGCAATGATTTGCATGGTTTAAGACGATCAACACTCTTTAGCCCTTGGTTAGCACTTGGCTGTATTAGTGTGAAACAAATTTGGCAATCAATTAGTGATTACGAGCAACACTATCAAGCTAATGAGTCTACTTATTGGATCAAATTCGAGCTTTTATGGCGAGAGTATTTCCAGTGGTTAGCTTTAGCAAAAGGTCGTCATTTATTTACCTTCAAAGGCTCTTCGCAAGTAGTCCCAAATACAACATTCAATCAAGAGCGCTTTCAACAATGGTCTACAGGCACCACTGTATACCCTTTAGTGAATGCACTAATGAATCAACTAAACAGTACAGGTTTTATGTCAAATAGAGGTCGACAAATAGTCGCTAGCTGTTTGGTTAATGAGCTTGAGCTCGATTGGCGCTATGGTGCAAGTTACTTTGAAAAACAACTCATTGATTATGAGGTGGCAAGCAATTGGGGAAATTGGCAGTATATTGCTGGTGTTGGCGCAGACCCAAAAGGGGGTCGCTGGTTTAATATTGAAAAACAACGCCAGTACTACGACCCCGATGGTGAATTCATCGCTAAATGGCAAGGTAATAACCAACTGACACCAATCCCTCCCGCACATAATGCGAACAAAAAAGACGGGGAATGCGATGTCAATTAACCTTGTTTGGTTAAAGCGAGATATTCGCTTAGCTGATAACCCACCGCTTCAAGAGGCTATTGCCAATAGCATAGACAGACAAGCGCCACTTATTTTGCTTTATGTCTTTGAAAAGCTATTGCTTGATGACGCCCATTATTCAGCACGGCACTGGCGTTTTGTTTACCAATCACTCACGGATATCGCGAACCATCTGCGACAAAAAGCAATCTGGGTGGCACATGGCGATGCATTAGAGATTATTGCAGATATACATCAACAACATCACATCAATAACATATATAGCCATCAAGAAGTTGGTCTTAAAAACACCTATGACAGAGACAAAGAAGTTCAGGCTTGGTGTCTGAACCATAAGGTCAATTGGCATCAAAGCCAACTTGGCGCCGTACAAAGAGGATTAATAAATCGGCAAAACTGGGATAAACATTGGGCCAGTGTTATGCGTGCGCCCATCAAAAGCACATCATTTGACAACGTTTCTTTGATCCCTCCTCCCAATAATTTATCGACCTTAGATGCTAATTGGGTTGATGTTGACCAAAACTTTCAATTTGGCGGAGAATCACAGGCAATGATTGTTGCCAAGAGTTTCTTTGAAGAACGAGGGAAATCATACAGCTACAGTTTATCTAGTCCTTCATTAAGTAGAGAATACTGTTCAAGATTATCTCCCTACCTTGCATGGGGCAACATCAGCTTACGACAAGTTTATCAAATTTTATTGTCGCATTGGCAAAAGCCCGGTTGGCGCCGTTCACTATCAGCATTAAGTTCGCGTTTACATTGGCACTGCCATTTCATTCAAAAATTTGAAAGTGAACACCGCATGGAACATGAAGCCATTAACCGTGGTTACAAAAACCTTCCCAGAGATAATACGCAAAAAGCAGCGCTTAATTTATTGGCTTGGAAAACAGGTAATACTGGCTACCCTATGGTGGATGCATGCATGCGTTGCCTGTTAAAAACCGGCTACATCAACTTTAGAATGCGAGCCATGCTTGTTAGCTTTCTCACACATCACCTGCACCTCGATTGGCGTTCAGGCGTGCAGCATCTTGCGAGTTTGTTTCTGGATTTTGAGCCCGGTATTCATTATAGCCAGTTTCAAATGCAAGCAGGCATTACCGGAATTAATACCATTAGGGTTTATAACCCAATTAAACAATCACAAGAAAAAGATACTGAAGGTCTTTTCATAAAATCATGGATACCAGAGCTTGCACATATTCCAGTACCGATAATTCATGAGCCATGGCTCATGACCGACATGGAGCAAATGATGTATAGCTTCAAGCTAGGGGAAGATTATCCAGTGCCAATTGTTGATATTAAAACATCCGGAAAAAAAGCAAGAGAGCTGCTTTGGCAGTGGCGTAATAATCCCCAAGTAAAACAAGAGTCTTACCGAATTCTGGCTCGTCATGTAAGACCTGATTAACGTCACTGATGCAAGTCACATTAGTGGCTACTGAATAGAACACCCTAAATGAAGATGAATAAAAGAGCCGCTAAAAACAAGCGCAAGGCTGAAAAACAATGTCCTGTATGTCAACGCCCCTTTGCTTGGCGTAAAAAATGGCAACGCGATTGGGATAACGTTATTTATTGTTCGAAGCGCTGCCAAAACGAGAAGAGAAAACATGATTAATCACTCAAAAAAACTACGCCTTATCTTAGGCGATCAACTTAATGCGACGCATCCTTGGTTTAAAGAAGTCGATGATTATTGCCTCTATGTTATTGCAGAGCTTCATCAAGAAACCAGTTATGTAACGCATCATCAGCAAAAGATTCAAGCATTTTTTGCTGCGATGGCGGCATTTGCTAATGCATTAAAAGAAGCAGGACATCGCGTGTTGCATTTAACATTAGATGAAACAAAACAATACAAAGACCTTCCTGACATGCTGACAAACTTGTTAGAAAATAACGTACAACATTTTGAATACCAGCAACCAGATGAATATAGACTATCTCAGCAACTGACTTTATTTTGCGAAAAAATAACATCAAAAAACATGTCATTTTCCTGCGTTGATTCGCATCACTTCTACTTGCCTCACCATGAATTAACAGAGCATTTTAAAGTAGATACGAGCCATAGAATGGAGTTTTTTTATCGCTATATGCGAAAACGTTTTAATGTGCTTGTTGATAATGACAATAAACCTGAGGGTGGCAAGTGGAATTATGATCAGCAAAATCGCAATAAACTGAAAAAAAATGATATCGCCTCAATTCCCGCACCATTAGTGTTTAGTCATGATGTTAGCGAAATAAATGCTCGCTTATCACGGCATCAGGTCGAAACAATCGGACAAGGTGATTCAACATTATTGTGGCCAATCAATCGCCAAGAAAGTTTACAGCTACTCGACTTTTTTTGCCGCTATTTACTGCCTTCATTTGGTACGTTTCAGGACGCAATGACGTGTAATGGCGATGACGTTGTTACCCAAAAGCAATGGAGCTTGTATCATTCGAGGCTGTCATTTTCGCTTAACAGTAAAATGCTATCTCCCACACTTGTCGTTGATACGGTGCTCAACCATTATCAATGTAATGATGCTATTAGTATTGCGCAGGCTGAAGGCTTCATTAGGCAAATTTTAGGCTGGCGTGAATTCATACGTGGTATGTATTGGATTAATATGCCGCAATACCAAAATAAAAATAGCTTGAAAGCAAAAAACAACTTGCCCTCATGGTTTTGGAATGGCGATACAAAAATGAACTGTTTGCATCACGCAATCAATCAATCGTTGCAATATAGTTACGCCCATCATATTCAACGCTTAATGATCACAGGAAACTTTTGTTTATTAACAGGCATAGAGCCTGCGCAAGTTGACCAATGGTATTTGGGGATTTATGTTGATGCGATTGAATGGGTTGAACTACCTAATACTCGCGGTATGAGTCAGTTTGCTGATGGTGGACTTATTGCTTCAAAAGCCTATGCTGCCAGTGGTAATTACGTAAATAAAATGAGTGATTACTGCCAAAGCTGTCATTACAATGTTAAAGAAAAGACCAGTGAGAATGCTTGCCCTTTAAATAGCTTGTATTGGCATTTTATGGATAAACACAGCGAATTGTTTGAATCAAACCCAAGACAAGCCATGGTTTATCGAAATTGGCGCAAACAAACAGAAGAACAACAACAAGCAACATTAGCCAAAGCTCAGGATTATTTGCGCAACTTAGACACTCTTTAACGTTGTTTAACGTGCCTTACTTTTGTTTGCTGATTTTACTTTATATTGGCTCATACAATGAGAGCGAGATACGGCTTCGCTTCGTTTGCTTAAGTGTTTTGTTTTTCGACCCGATACCCTACTGCGCCAATTTTTAAAGGTTTTACTTTTTAACTCTTGGCGCATAAGTCGAATCACTTGTGGCTCAGTTAAGCCATATAATATTTCGATGGCTTCAAATGGCGTGCGATCTTCCCAGGCCATTTCAATGACTCTTGATTTGTCAGAATATTCAAACATCTCACTATGCCTCATGATGAATAAATTTAGAAAATAACTGATGCGTATTCACTTTAGCCTCAAGCTTGGCAGCAAGTAAATACAATCCAGCTAGTTTGCGGTGAATGAAAACCGCGTCAATTGGCGGTGTGTGCCATTGCTCTTGTTGAGTATTAATTAACAAACCTTTTTCTTTAATTCTCAACGCTAAACCGCTCTTTGCAAAGTCATAAGTCTTGTCATGTACCAAAGGCTCACAGGCCAAGGCAAAAATGTCTAACACCTGCGATAAGTACATTGGTTCAATATTATCAGCAAAAAAACCAATGCTTTTAGCGGCGTCAACCATAGCGGCTTTTTCTTGATTAACACTTGCTTTGATTAAGGCTAAATAACCAAGACTTATCGTCTGTGGAATTTTCCGGGTGGCGCCAAAATCAAGTAGCACTATACGCTCGGTATCAACTTGATAGAGATAATTCGCAAAGTTGGGATCGGTTTGCATTAACTGGTAGGTAAAAAGCTCATCGAAAAACAAACCAATGAGTGACTCAACCGCCTTGTCTCTTAATTGTTGCGGTAATTGAGTTATTTCATCAATAGGTACACCTTCAATAAATGTCATGGCTAATATCGACGGAGTACTAAAGTCTTCAATAACCCTAGGTAAAACAAATTGATCATCACTGAGTACATCAGCGTAATTTTTGACAAAATTTGCTTCAGTGACGTAATCCGCTTCTGCCAGTAATTGCAGCTTAGCTTCTGCTAATAATTCATCAATCTTAATATGCGAGGGCAGCAGCCCTGACAATTTTAATAATGCCGCAACGTTATCAACATCACTACTAATCGCATCAGCAATACCTTGATATTGCACCTTTACTGCAAGCTTTTTACCATTATCAAGATAAGCGATATGTACTTGCCCAATAGATGCTGAAGCAAAAGGTTTCAGCTCAAAGTGTGCAAAGTTATCGAGCCAACTATCTCCCCATTCCTTTTCTAACACTGCCAACAACTGCTTGTGTGGCATAGGTTGTGCGTTTGAACGAAGTTTATCTAACAGCTGGCTTAACTCTGCAGGTAACAAATCGCCGGCATCCATAGATAACAATTGCCCTACTTTCATTGCCGCACCACGAAGCTGTGACAGTTTGTCAGCTAAATGTTTAATATTGCTAGGTTGTACGAGCAATTTTTTAACGGATGTCGGTTGGCCTTTCGACCATTGCTTTGCTCCGTCTAACACCATATTACTCGCGACTTTAGTGACCAACGAGCCTAGGGTCGCTAATCTGGATAATCGAGAGGTAGGTATTTTCTTTTCTTTTTTCAATATAAACACCTAACGTATAACAAGCGACTTTACATCTTTGCCATATTGTTGAAAGTAACGTTTTAAATCGTCTAAAATAAGGTAGTTCATCGGCACAATAAACAAGGTGATCAACGTGGCGAATATAATACCAAACCCTAAACTCACCGCCATTGGAATTAAGAATTGCGCCTGGGTAGATTCTTCAAAGAGTAACGGTATCAAACCTGCAAATGTAGTGAGAGACGTCAACAATACGGCTCTAAAGCGCCTTCCCCCTGCTTCATAAACCGCTTTTTTCACTGACGTACCTGCCAAGCGACGTTGATTGACATAGTCAACTAACACGAGTGAGTCATTAACGACTACACCAGATAACGCTAATATGCCCATGAAACTTAGCAAGGTTAAATCCAAGCCCATGATCCAATGCCCTATCACCGCACCAACTAGACCAAAAGGGATAACTGACATAACAATCAAAGGTTGTGAGTAGGACTTAAATGGGATAGCCAATAAAACATAAATTAAAATCGCTAAAGCAATAGCGCCTGCAATTAGCCCCTCAGATGACTCTTTTTGATCTCTCGCCTCGCCTGCTAATTCAAAACTAACACCCGGATATGCATTCATTTTGATCGCTAACCAAGACTGCAGCTCTTTTTGAACTAAAGACATGTCGCCTGTTTTCTTATCAAAATCGGCCGTTACGGATAAGGTTCTTTGTCTATCTATCCGCAAAATTGAATTTGGACTCACACCAGGAAGAACATCAGCGACTTGCCATAAGGCGACTTCTTGGTTTGGCCCAACACGTATCATCATTTGTTCTAACGTTTCAATAGACTGTCGCGCTTCGATAGGGTATCTCACCATAACCCGAACTTCTTCACGACCCCGTTGAATACGCTGCACTTCAAAACCAAATACGGCTTGTCTCACTTGACTTGAAACGGTATTAAGGTCTAGTCCTAATAATCTTGCTTCTGGTTTTAAAACAAGTTGCAACTCTTCTTTACCATCTGACAAGGAATCTTCTATATCAAACACACCTGAATAAGTAGCCAACTTCACTTTTAATTGCTCTGAGATCTCATTAAGTGCGCTGACATCGTTGCTTTTCAGTTCAATATCAATTGGAGAACCACCCCAACCGCCAATCTCTGCGCGATAGTTTAGTTGCTCTGCCCCTGGGATTGGTCCAACACGCTTACGCCATTCATTGACAATATCTTGTGTCGTTACCGCTAAAGTGCGTTTTTCAGGGGGAACTGTTTCAACACGAACTCTGCCCGTAGTTGAATTTCTTCCCCCACTGATCGCATAAATATTACGAATAACAGATTCTCCCGTTTCAGGGTCACGAAATTCTTCACGTAAATCTTGGGCATGCTGCGTGATTGCTTTAACGTAACTATCAGTAGAGTTGAACGCTGTCCCTGAAGGCATAATTAAATTTGCCGTAGCTACTTCACTTTGTATGCGAGGAAAAAACACAAATTTAGTGTGACCACTGAGCAAAGTACCTAGCACCATAATAAAAACGGCAATCATCAAGGCAAGCGTTGCGTAACGCCAGCGCATTGCTTGCGCAAGAGCCGGTTGATATATTTTTTCGATCAGTATTTCCAGCGAACGAGCAACATTTTGTTGAAATTGTGACAATCGAGAGGGGTTATTTGACAGTGGGCGAACATGCTTTAAATGCGCAGGTAAAATAAACTTCGACTCTATAAGTGAAAATAATAACACCGGAACGACAACAAATGTGATGGCTGCATACCAACTAGCCCGTCCCGTTTGAAAAGCGAGTGGTAAAAATGCAGCGGCAGTGGTTAAAATACCAAACGTTACCGGCACAGCCACTTCTCGCGTTCCATCAATAGCAGCCTTCAGGGGGTCTTCGCCTCGTTGTAAGTGTGAGTATACATTTTCACCGGTAACAATCGCATCATCAACGACAATACCGAGCACTAATATAAAGGCAAATAGACTCATCAGATTGATACTGACGCCGAATAAAGGCATGAATAGAAATGCCCCTAAAAAACACATAGGGATACCCAAGCATACCCAGAAGGCAACTGCGGGTCTTAAAAATAACGCTAGCATAATTATCACCAATAATGCGCCCTGCCATGCACTCTTAGTTAACGTATCAAGCCTTGCTTTTACTGGTTCGCTTCGATCTCGCCAGTAGTCCATTGATAGACCTTGCGGCAATTGGCTTTGCTTTGCTTCAATGTAATCTCTTACCGCGGAGGTTATATCGATAACACTTTCACTTCCGGTTCTAAATACTTCAATCTCTATTGCGGGTACACCATTAAAACGCGTATTTAGCGGTATTTCAGCAAACGCATCCTTGATATTGGCTATATCTCCTAAGCGCAACATGGTGCCGTCTTGAGTGGTAATAATAGGAATATTAGCAAAGTCATTAGCTTGGTAAGCTTGCCCTCTACTGCGAATAAAGATCTCACCACCGGACGTTCGTAAGTTACCTGCTGAAGAATCACGGGAATTTTGGCGCAAAATATTAGAAACCTGGGCCAAAGTTAGGTCATATTTACGAAGTGCCCATTCTGGTATTTCAATAGACATCTCAAACGGAAGAACATCCTCAATTGCTACTTGGGATATATCATCTAATTGAACAAGCTCATCCCTCACGTCTTCAGCCATACGCCTTAATGTTACGGCATCATAATTACCATAAATCATTACTCCGATTGCATCTCTGCGCCATTGAGGCACTTGAATTAATAAGTTCTCCGCTTCTACAGGAAAATTACTAATCGCATCAACGCGAATTTTTACTTCTTCAAGCAGTTCCCTTACGTCATAGCCTTCTTCAACAGATAAAGTAACTGATGCTCTGCCCTCACTGCTTTGAGAATTAATTTGACGGATACCTTCAATATCTTGAACCGCTTCTTCTATCTTAATCGTGATGCCTTCTTCAACTTCTTGTGGCGATGCACTCGGTAAAGTAACGCTGACGCTAACACTGCGTACTTCAATTTCAGGAAATAGATCAACAGGCACTTTGTTGAGCATCACATAGGCACCAGCTAACATTATTAATACTAATAATATATTCGCAGCAACATCGTTTTTAGCAAACCAAGCAATCATTATGCAAACTCCTATTGCGCGCTAACTGACATCGAAGCATTAGGGGAAAAAGCACCCTCTACTTCAGTATTTTCGCTTACAGCCGAAGACTCTGCTATCAATTGCTTTTTAGTGGCTTCTTTTACTGGCGAATTATCGCCGTCTAGCGGCTTTACTTTTGTACCATCAGGTAAATTAGCCGTAGGAGTAAGAATTAGGATATCTGATTTGTTTAGTAAGCCAGCAGAAAGATTATTGTTGGACGATTGATAGCTCACCGTTAAAAGTTTATTTGCCTGCTGTGGAGCAACCACTACTGAGTCGCTATCAGTCCAGATAGGCGTGATTTTACGCTTTTTAAGTAAGCCATTATCAACGACACTCACCATAAAATCTTGAGAAACAGCACGACGAGGAATGACAAAAACATCTTCATAGCGTTTGCCTTCTATTTTAGCTCTCATAAATTGGCCGATTCTCACTGCTGGACGCTGCTTTGAGGGTATAAAAGGCTTTTCTATTTGTGCGACAACGTAAAGCATTCTGGTGCGAGGATCAAAAGCCCCTTCAGTACGAACAATTTTTCCAATCCATTGATGCGTTTGATTACCCATATCACTTTCAAATAATACTGCAGGTAGCTCGTTAGCAAGAGTTTCACCTTCAGGTAGGAGTAAATGTTCTAGATCGTCTACTTTGATAGGTAGGCGCACTTCAACAACATCATTACTGTAAATTGACGCAATCGTTTGACTTGGGGTTACAAACTCCCCAATGTCTATTAATTGCTCAAGCACTTTTCCATCAAATGGCGCAACAACTTCTGTTCTTTGTAAATTCAACCTAGCCCTTTTAACTTTTGACTTTGCTGCTTGTAGTGATGCTTTTGCTGCGGCAAGTTGTGGCTCTCTTAATGCTAGTTTTCGTGCCGCTTTTGATTCGGGAATTGTATTCCACTCCTTCGCAGCAAGCTCTGCTTGGGCTAATTCTTGAATATACTTCACTTCAATATCCGCAGCCTGCGAAATTGCAATATCAAGCTCAACTTCAAAGTCTCTGCTATCAATTTTAGCTAAAATATCACCTTTCTTAAAAACGCCACCAGCTCGAATATTTGGCGAAACAGCTACCACCCGGCCACTGATATCGGCAACCAAACGAGTTTCGGTAAGTGCTTGAACTGTTCCGTATGAGTTTACCCAGATATCGAATGACTTGGTCTCTAAGGGTCTCACTTCTACAGCAACACTCGGAGCAGGCCTATCTCCCCACCTGTTGGCTTTGGGTTTGGCACTAAATAGACCAACAACAACTAGGAAACAAATAGCCAAAATAGCCAAAGTTACAATACTGTGGGCAATCCAAGGTACTTTTCTTTCATATATTTCCAATTTACTGTTTTGATTAAATTGACTTGTCATTGAGTTCTCCACAACTTGACCGGTACGTTATAGAACCGGTTAAGCATTTATTCCACTGTGTTGTTTTAATTTAATTACAATGCAATACGAATCATCTAACAAAAAAGATTTATCTTATAAATATAATTTTATATTGCTTACAGTAACTGAGGATTACAAGAAGGAAATGCAATCAGTGAAATTAATTGAGCTTTTCCATACACACTTTATTCACGCCATAGTTATCAGATGGGAAATTCGCTTTAAAGATACAAGGAAGTTACTTGGTATCTGCAGTTTTAATACATGGAACTAAAAAAGGAGAAAGCAGGTATTGGAAATAAAGTATCTTCTGATTATTGGGATTGTGCATACACAACAGTCTAGTGTTGGCTCAAGCTGCTTTTGAACAAAATTAACGATAATAGACGAGACTTCATTTGAATAACAATTGCTAGCGCATGCGCTACTATTGTCGATGTTATAATTACAGACGTAGTAAATGACGACTATAAAAGCATGTATAAATCTCCCATAAATAAAATACCATGTAAAGCTGGAAGTATATTAGCAGCATAAATATAACAAGGTTACAAGTCGAACTAGTAACAGCTGCTCGGTTCTATTGAAGTTATAAAGGTAGTTTTCTTGAATTATTTTAAGTATTACAGTGTAAATCCCAGCGACACAATTGATGATGTAATGGCTCCGCTCCGATATCACTCCATTAAATATATTTCTCCAGAACAGTTCAATGATCCTTATGATTGTAAGTGTTTTTTTGAAAAACTAATGGTGAGAGAGAGGATGCATTTTCAGAAGTTATCAATAGGCACTTAAGAGTCGCATGTATGAATCGTAATCCTAATTCACCTATAATGAGGGTCCACTACTCGAGCCACCAAGCTGGTTATACTGTTGAATATGAAATGAAAATTGGAGTAACTAAGGCCGTTGAGTATAAAGACATAGAGCCATTCTATTACTCAACAACTAGAATAAAATAAACTATTCTTCATTTAAATCCAGCATCTCAGAGTCAGAAATAGAATCTCAAATTAAAAGGCTTTTGTTATCTGATGATTCCTACATGATGAATTTAATGGCAGCTATTTTTACTAAACACTCTGATTAGAAGTATGAAAAAGAACATCGTTTTATAGATTTTTATAGGGAAGGTAGTTCAAAAAAATATATTGATAAAGATCTTGGCGCAAAACAAGTGAAGTCAATTATTCTAGGTTATCGATTTGACCATGAGGGGTATGATGCCGAATTAAAACGAGCAATTGAAATTGTATATTATGGGAACTTAACGATATATAAGGCAGAACCAAGCCTTAAGAAATACTGTATGGTAATCAAACCATATCAACTTTAAATTATAGTTTGAAGGCCAATACAAACATAGTAACCTTGAAAGTAACTATGCCTCCTCCTAAAGAGCTCACTAGCTTTAATTTTTTCCATTTATATTTGCAAAGAATCGTTTTACATATATTAAGGATTACACTAAAAAGTAGAAACTGAATTTATTTTGATTTACTGAAGTGGGCTTTAAACTCAAATATAAAGTACAAGCTAAGCCTTTATTTTAGAATAATAAAAAATTAGACATAAAAAAAACCTCACCAAACGATAAGGGTTCTAAATAGTGGTACCAGCGGTCGGACTCGAACCGACACGTCTTGCGACAGGGGATTTTGAATCCCCCATGTATACCAATTTCATCACGCTGGCATTTCTTTTCTATAACGCCATTAATGTAAACATCAATGAAGAGGCAGGCATTATACGAAAAAAATCATGCTTAGCAATAGTTTTTCACTTTATATCGTTCGACTGATGTTTATTTGTTCAGATTCAGATTGCAGTAGCTAA
>Ga0209707_1000678_pt1 | contig 20044 bp, 15 predicted proteins | sample EN4Hudsemesocosm_FD_184630 | JGI IMG/M metagenome (GOLD analysis project Ga0209707, IMG submission 184630) | Methane-oxidizing microbial communities from mesocosms in the Hudson Canyon - EN4B Hudson Canyon (SPAdes) (version 2) | ecosystem: Environmental > Aquatic > Marine > Cold seeps | place... | reverse complement strand
AGCGAATTGACGGCAAAGGTTACCCAGAAGGCATTCACGGTGGGTATTTACACAAATATATAAGAATGATCACCATTGTTGATGCCTATGACGCAATCACCAGTGATCGAACCTATAAAGAAGGCAGTCCGGCCTTTGATGCACTCAAAATTTTATTCTCTGAACGAGACAAGCACTTTGACTCAGGGTTAGTGGAGTCATTTATACGAATGGTCGGTGTTTACCCCCCTGGAACCTTGGTCGAGCTGACAAATGGAGAGGTAGGCATTGTTGTTTCCGCCAATCCGGAGTCACGTTTACGACCAAAAATTGAACTGGTATTAACCGCTGATAAAAAAATACGCCCGCCTTATATCATCAACCTTTTCGATGATATTATTGATGATAAAGGCGAGGTATATGCTATTAAAACCGGAGTGTCTAATGGCACCTATGGCGTTGATGTTAAGAATTATATTCAGCTAAAAACATAGCCCCTCGGTTACGACTATTTTGCTAAAAATGAGTCACCCCAATAGTAGATCGCAAGTCCCATAACTACGCAGCCAGCACCTATTATTAATGATAACCCAACTGTTTCACCATTTAGCAAGGCTCCCAGAAGAATGGCAAAAACAGGCGTTATTAAGGTCACCAGTGCCACAGTACTCGGCGCTAGTTTTTGCAATACATAAAAGTACGACACGAAGCCGATCAATGACCCAAATAACGCCAAATAGACAATAGCCATTACAGACCTTGTACTCCATTCAACCGCCAAAAACGGCATATCAACAAGGAGCAAGCTCACTCCGAAAAGTGGTAACGATAAGAGTAAAGCGCCCACAGTAGTAGCAAAAGGATGAAGACTAACACCACTTCGCTTAACCAATACTCCGCTAGTACTGAATAACACAACGGCGATGAGAACCAGCATTAAGCCGCTCCAACTATCATCACCAATAACAACATCACTAGCGCAAATCACTACTAGACCGCCCACTGCCACCAACGTAGCTAACCAGCGCATTTTTGTAAATGAGGAGTCACCCAGTAGGCGCTGAGCAAGCAAACCAGACACCAAGGGGGACAATCCATACAACACCGATATTAGCCCTGAAGAAATTGACCGAGCAGCCAAATAAGTACACAGCATTGCTCCAAAAATACCCAGAACCGAACAGCCATATACATGCATTGCCTGTTTGTTCCACGGTAGATGAATACGTCGCCATTTCAGTATCAACAGACCTACTGCAGCAGCAATAGACATGCGCAGCAGGGCAGCCATAACAGGCGGTACGGTTTCACTACTCCACACGACACCCAAAGGCGTTGTGGACCAAACAATAACAACGGCAGCGTAAGCTGCTGGAATAGACATTTTATTTCTCCAAAAAAAAAGACCGAAGCTGAACGCTGCGGTCTTTTGGGAATTACGATTTAAATTGAGGCAATATACTTTAACTACTCAGTACAGCGACTCCTCGCAAAACACACAACACGCAGCCATTGGCCGACTCGTCGAGAGACTAGTCGCCACGGCATAATCGCTGGGCAATGTTTGGCAAAGAGTGTATTCATTTCAGTATTGGCACACTTATGACTAAAATCGAGGGTTAAGTATATTTTGTTTAACTGCATTAATAAGATTTTCATTAACGCTGCACTCTTGAAAAAAGAGCACTTGAATAATATTAGTCTAGCAAGCAAAGATAAGTCAATTAAGAGATTTATAAATTTTTTCAACATCTCCGTTACGGTACATTTTAGTCGCTGTTTTCTGCAGTTTTTTCACCACTCCAGAGTCAACCGCAAGATTACAAGCCATCGCCCGAACCGTTGTAAAAAAGATCAGTTCAGGCGCGCTTAACGACAAGCGCTCGTGCTTAATTAAAAATTTTGCTGATTCCGTATCAGAAACCCAGAGGTCAATACGGTTCTTTAAAAGTTTACGTGCATTCAACTCATTTCGCCCTGCATACTCAACGTTAAAGCCAAGATTTTCCAGATACTCCCCCATACCACTACCAAGATAACTCCCCAGTTTATGAGGTCTTGCATCCTCTAGTGTCTTTAGCTCTATGGGTCTATCAGGGTGACTATATAACCCATGTCTTGAGATAAGTACTGGGCTCACCCACTGATAATTTGCCTCTCGTTCCTGGCTTCGTTCAATAGGAAAAACACAGTAATTATCCGTTTCAGTGGTCATCAGAATTGCCCGTTTGGGGGGCATCAACCGAAGTGTGTAAGCGACATTAGCTTGACGAAACAACTCTTTTATTACAGTGACAACCACACCAGAGGGCACACCATTTTTCTGGTCGATGAGCGGTTTTTCAATGAAGGTAACAAGGGTTAAGGGTTTTTCTGCAGCAAAGCCCACAGAAGAAAATAAAATCAAAAATACAAATGCCATCCACCCGCGACTACAAAGGGTAAACAAATACCTCACATTGGCATACTTTCGACTACTGCCAAGCACGAATCGCCTCATCATAACTTAGGGTTTTACCTTTTGGGCTCTCATTACGCATCGCTTTAGGCGCGCCTTCACGCTTTAGCCATACGTCTTCTGGTTCTATTTCATTAAGAATGGGCTTGCACTGTAAACTTGATTCATTCGCCATTAACTGCATTTCGGCATCCATAGCCTCAGCCATCTTATGCATTGCACCTGCCACGGTCAATTGCCCTTCAATCGCTCGCGACACAAACTGCCACCAATAGTTAGAAAGTCTTGTATAGTCGGGAACATTAGTACCTGTTGGACTCCAAACATCTCGCCCGCGACTACGATAAAACTCAACCAGCCCTCCCAGATAAGGCGCCTTTTCAGTCATCACTTCAGACATAATGTCAGACTCACGAATAGGGGTTAAACCTACCAGAGTTTTCTTCAGTGATATTGATTTTGAAACTGCAAACTGAGCATAAAGCCAAGCGGCATCTCTACGCTCTGGAGGCGTATTCTTCAGCAATGTCCACGAACCTGCATCCTGATACCCCAGTTTCATGCCTTCATCCCAATAAGCACCATGAGGCGACGGAGCCATTCTCCATTTGGGGGTGCCATCCTCATTAACAATAGGAAGAGAAGCGTCTGTTAATGATGCAGTAAAGGCCGTGTACCAGAATATTTGCTGTGCAATATTCCCTTTTGCGACCCACTCTCCCGCTTCAGTAAAATTTAGATTTTTTGCTTCGGGTGGTGCATATTTATCAAGCCACTCAACAAACTTAGTCACTGCGTAAACGGCTGCAGGGCCATCAAGAGCCCCCCCACGTTTTACCGAAGCGCCTACAGGCTGGCAACCAATAACCCGAATACCCCACTCATCAACAGGATAACCATTAGGCAAGCCTTTATCTCCTGCACCCGCCATAGAAAGCCAGGCGTCTGACATGCGCCAGCCCAATGAGGGGTCAGTTTTAGCATAGTCCATATGCCCCCAAACTCGCTGCCCATCAATCTCTTTTACATGTACGGTAAAAAATTCGGCAATATCCTCATAGGCACTCCAATTATCAGGCACCCCTAGGTCGTAACCATACAATGTTTTAAATTGTTTCTTTAGCTCAGGTCTAGAGAACCAGTCATGACGATACCAGTAAAGGTTGGCAAATTGCTGATCAGGTAGTTGATACAAGCGGCCATCAGGGCCTTCTGTAAATGATATTCCGATAAAGTCATCAATATCCAACGTGGGCAGCGTTACAGCAGCGCCCTCTCCTGCCATATAGTCACTTAAAGCAATAGCCTCACCAGAGCGATAGTGATAACCAATCAGGTCACTGTCATTTACATAAGCATCATAAAGGTTAACGCCTGTTTGAATCTGCGTTTGTAGCTTTTTAATAACATCATCTTCTCCCGTTAATTCATGAACAACATGAATACCGGTGATTTCGCTGAATGCTCTCGCGATCACATTTGATTCGTAAACATGGGTATCTATTCGTTCAGACACCACCCGAATCGTCATTCCTTTATACGGATTAGCGGCTTGGATAAACCAGCGCATTTCTTCCATTTGCTCTTCAGGAGAAAGGGTAGAAACATTGAACTCATTCTTTAGCCACTTTTCTGCAACCAACTCATTAACTGCAGCAGTATCAGCTGCATATCCCATTTGTGGAATAACAATTAATAGACACAGAAAGCCAAAGGTGATTTTAAGCGCTCGTACACAAGCTGATTTCATTATTACTACTTAATTTAATTCGTTTAGTCTTGAGTATAGCGCTCTTATACGCTTTGTCTTGACGCTTTGTCATAAAGGCCAAAGAGCAGCAAAAGAATACGGGACTAACAGTCAGTGCACAGACGAAAAATCTGCACACTGCGATTTATCTACTGAAAATCAACCGTTTCAGTTTCACCTTCGGTTAAAGTAACATTTACAGCCTCTTCAAATTCGAGCGTTTCATCTACATCAGCTTCATCTGAATCACAGGTATAAGTAACCGTGTAATCACCTGCGGATAAAAAGGCCGCGGTATATTCGTAAGCCGTTGCACCTTCATTCAACTTTACCGCAGCCGTTGCAATGGGGTTCGGTGAGTTTTCATCAATATCATCTGGTGCAATATCATGCCCGGTAAATATATATACAGCACCAGCAAAAAGGCTTGCGTCATCACACCTACTCGCAATAACCGTTGATGAATCAATGGACCCCGTAATCGTAGCGGCACCGCTATTATCAATTAAACGAAGCACTGGTTTCAGTTTATACTCACCGTTAGCTTCAACAATTGAGTGACGTAGATCAAAGTCGATAGTAAAGCTGGCACTACCGCCCTCAGGCACAGTAAAACCACTATTTAATTTTAAGCCAGATTGAGAACCACTAGGCACTTCAAGCTCATGCTCATCGCCACCAATAACAATGTAAGAATCCATAACCGTATCATGTTCGGCATTTACCGCTAACCTGACCCAGTTATAATCACCCGCAGGCACATCTTCATCAGTGATTAGCGGGGCTGAATTACCACCCTGCTGAGCTAATAAATCAATTGATTTTGCTTCATCAAAGGTGAAGGTTATTGAACTACCATCAGCAGGTTTAAACTCTACGGCTGTAAATTCGACAAAAACATTGTCAGCCCCGTCAATCGGTGCATCAGTAACCGATAATGAGAGTGAGCCAGAGTCACTATCGCTGCCACTACTACTTGAACTGTCACAGCCTACCAGCAAGGTTGCTGCCAATGCTGAAAATGAAACAGCCAGAACGCGATTACCCTTTATACGATGTAACATATTAACTCTCCCAAAAACCTAGCAAACTAGACTCAAATTCGTTGCGTTAAGTCTAGTTTATCCCTAAATAAGAAAACACTCAGAATTACAAAGTTTAACATATTCGTAGTGAAGCTCCCCATTTACTCTAAACTAGAACATAACCTCTAATTGAACGCTGCTTCAGGATGTCTTAATAAATGAAAAATAGCTTAACCACTCGGATGATACTCTGGGTCACAATGAGTGTAACCGCTATTTTTACGGCTATTAGTAGTTATGATTACTGGTTTACTAGCAACTTGCTCAACCTGCAATTGCGTCAACTGGCAGAACTTGAAGTTTCAGCCAGTGAAACTAAAGCATCGGATATGCTAGACCGCTTGCAACATCAGGCAGATTTAACCGCAGCATTAGTCACACAGATCTCACCTTCACAGAACAAGCTAGAATCAATGATCGCAACAGCCATGCAACAAAATGAAGCCGCTTATGGTATGGCCATTGTTGTAGATCCAAATACAACACCGAAGACTGATCATACGTCTTATGCTTCATACTTTTTTCGAAACGAAGAAAACTTAAATTTTGTAAACCTAGCCAATGAATCTTATAACTTTCGCCAAAAAGACTGGTATTTACAAGCTCAGCAATTAGAAAGCCCTCAATGGACAGAGCCCTACTTTGATGAAGGGGCTGGCGATGTTTTAATGTCCACTTATTTGGTGCCGGTTAAGAGGGTGGATGGGTTTACCTTAATCACCATTGACCTTGCACTATCAACCCTACAAAAAATGCTCGCGAACATGGAAGACAAGCAAGACATGTCTATTTACGCCATGACGCCTGGCGGGCATATTATCAGTGGTAATGATGAATCGTTAATGCTTCAGCAGCTCTATGAAATAGGCATGCGAGCAAAGAACACTCCCCCATGGTTTCATACCTTAATTGAAGAAATCAAGAATAGGAAATCAGGTAGTTTTTCAACATACTGTCAAAAAATGCAAGAAGACTGCTGGATTAGCTACGCCCCCCTCGGTGACACTCAATGGACAATGCTGGTTTCATATTCACATACTAGTTTAACGGCTCAGCTTAATACCTACAGCATCCATCGTGCTTTGCAAATGGCACTCGGAATCATGTTGCTGATACTCTTTATCTGGGCCATTACGCGGCGTCAGTTTTTGCCATTAAAAGAGCTTGATAAAGCCACTCAGGCTTTTGCTAAGGGTAAGCTTGATTATACCCTTCCCGCGGCACCTCGTAATGATGAAATAGGTTCCCTGACCCAGAGTTTTTCACATATGCAGGTAAGCCTTCAGGAACATATAAAAGAACTACAACAAGAGACCAAACAAAGAGAGCGCATTAACAGTGAGCTAAGAACCGCCAACGAAATACAACAAAGCCTGCTACCAAGTGATAATGAAATTAATAACAAGGCATTAGGCATACAGTTATCAGCGTACTTACAACCTGCCAGGGCGGTAGGCGGTGATTTGTATTATTACCATATACAAAATGAACAACAGTTACACGGCCCGCAATTACTGCGCTTTGTGATAGGAGATGTATCAGATAAAGGCGTAGCGGCAGCCATTTTTATGGCTAGAGTAGTCACCGCAATCAGAGCCATTGGAGAGCAAGTTGCCGACCCCGCCGACTTACTCACCCAACTTAACCACCAGTTAGTTGAAGACAATGACGCATGTATGTTTGTGACGCTCCTTGCAGGCACACTTGATTTACATTCCGGTGAGCTGAAAATAGCCAGCGCAGGACACCCTATGCCTTTTTACCTGCACGAAAAAAGCAATAAGATGCCCCTCGTCAAGCAAATCACCCAATTCAACGGGCCTGCTCTAGGTTTATATGGGTATCAGTTTGAATCTCTAAAAATGACAATAGAACCGAACAGCTATTTGTTCACCTATACTGATGGCTTAGATGAAGCAACCAACATACATAGTGAACTATATGGCGAAGACAATATCATCAAAAATCTTAAAGCTAATTTTCCATCAAGTGCGAGTGAGCTAATTTCAAATACACTGAGTGCTATCAATCAATTTACAGGGGATGCAGAACCTGCGGATGACTTAACCTTGTTAGCGATACATTGGGAGGGAGTAAAAAAGGTGCACACAAGAGAAATTACCATCAAAAGCCGGCAAGAGGAGCTGGAGCAAGTTAACACGGCTTTGAACGAATTCCTTGTGGAGCATCATCTACCCGAATCGTTACTATTAGAGTTGCAACTTATCGCTGAAGAAATCATGGTGAACACCATAAACTATGGCTATGCTGGTAGAGTCGATGAAACAATTTCAGTACTAATTAGCCACAACAAAAGTCATATAACAATGACCTTTGTTGACCAAGCCAAAGCCTTCAACCCACTTGAACTTGGAGAAGCCCGGTTAGGTATGCCAGAAGCAGAAGGTGCCGTAGGAGGGCTTGGCGTACATTTGGTCAAAGAAATGTGTGATGCGTGCAGCTACGAATATGTCGCGGGGGAAAACCGCTTTACCGTGAAAATTTTATTAGAAAAAGGAAAGTAACATGTCTTTAACCATTGAAGTTGTTAATCAAGCCGCAGACTGTACAAAAATGTACTTAATTGGTCGCCTCGACACCAATACTGCACAGCAACTGGAAGGTATTATTGATAAGGAAGTAAACGAAAAGACCAATATGCTAACCTTTGATCTAGCAAACCTTGAATACATCAGTAGTGCGGGTTTACGGGTACTTTTCAAAACATCCAAAGCCCTTAAAAAACATGGAGGGCATTTTGGTCTTATGCATTTACAGCCTCAGATTCAGAAGGTATTAGACATCGTCAAAGCCTTGCCTGCGGTGCCTATTTTTAAAAACGAGCACGAAATGGATGAATACCTGGATGCAATGCAGAAAAAGGTCATAGATGGCGACGAGTAAGTTAGATCGTATTCTCGCTGAGCAACGTGCTTACAATGCTCAACGTGAAAAAGGGTATCGAGAACAAGCATTAAAGTTATACCCTTGGGTTTGCGGGCGTTGTGCTCGTGAGTTTACCCGTATTAATTTACGGGAGTTAACCGTGCACCACATAGACCACAACCACGATAACAATCCCCCAGACGGTAGCAACTGGGAGTTATTGTGCATTTATTGCCATGATGAAGAACATACTAAATTCGTGAATCCTGTACAGAGTGATAATAGCTCTGACTCAGCACCTACTGCAGCTACTCACAAACCTTTTGCTGACCTAAAAGCCAAAATGGAAAATAAGCAATAAGTACTTAAAGCGTAGAGTTACCTCAGTTATTTAAAGTATTTATTATACTTTTGACTAATTGTTCACGGGTTTATTAAATGAAATAATTGGAAACCATTCAGAACTTAACATCATTCCCGCGAGGATAACAGAGGGACTACACATGGTCTTGAGTGGTCACAAACTCACCAATACATAAGAGTTATCGCTGTGGAAAACAATAATAAAGAAACAAACATCCCCTCAAGAAAAAGCAAAATTCTTCGAATATTTCTGATTTTCTTTTTTATTTATGGCGGCATCAGCTACAGCCTCTCAATTTTTGAATACACCTACTTTAACCTGTCAGGCCAGGCTCTATTTGGGGTCAGCAAAACCATAGACTCAATAACCAAAGAAAAGATGATCACCGAGTTTCACCGTTGCGGAGGCCCTTTGTTTGGCGCAAACAGTGTTGAAACCGAACAAATTAATGACCCTATTGTTGTACGCTGCGGGCGTTTCTGGCCCTTTTATCGCTACTCAATGATTCTACCCGCCAATGGATATATTCCTGATGCTCTAATCAAATATCCAAACCAACCCACTGAAGTGACTGAAGCAAAGAAGACGTTTATTCAAAATACCACCCTAGTGAATAGCGCCTACATGCTCCTTAGCATCATCGTTTTCTCTCTGGCTTTACTCGCTACTTATCATTTTTTTGTTAGAAAAGATGAAAACAAAGGCTATAAGTGGTCGTTTCATGCTTTCGCCAGCAGCCTGATTATGACGGTCACCTATCTTGGCTTTATGCTTTTTCTTGATCCGGTATTTTCTTTAGGCTGGTAGAAATATCCCCCTCAAGGCTAATCACGACTACACACTGACAGCTAATTTCCGTATGATTGGGAACCTAAATCAACCAGTAAAAAGACCTCAGAAAAACCCATGCTAAACATCGATGCGTTACACCAGCTTAAGTCGCTGAAAAAAGACATAAAAGACAGTAAAGAGATGGCTCAGGGAGTCGTTAAAGGCAGCAATAACCGCTTTGGTTTTGTGACTCTTAAAGACGGCAAAGACATCTACCTTTCACCAGATGAGATGTTAAAAGTATTCCCAGGTGACGAAGTCGAAATCGAAGTTCAGCAAGATAGTAAAAACAAATCGTTTGGTTTGATTGAAAAAATGCTCAAATCAGAACTTAATCGATTTGCGGGTAAGTATGTAATTAAGGGTAAAGCACATTTTGTTGAAGTTGATGTACCCGGTATGTCTCGCTGGATTTTCATCCCTCCAAATAAGCGCAACAAAGCACAAGAACATGATTTTATTGATTGTAAAATCATCCAGCACCCCTTTCGTAACGGTAAGCCTCAAGCTGAAGTATTAAACATTATTGGTGATCTTAACAAGCCCGGCATTGAGCGTGATTACGTTATTTGCAAGCACCAGCTAGAAAGTGATTGGGATAACAGCACCCTGCAACAAACCAACACGCTGTCTGAACAATCTATTGTTGAGCAACAAGAAGGCCGCCAAGACCTAAGAGAGCTGCCATTTGTAACTATAGACTCCGCCTCTACAACCGATATGGATGACGCTCTGTTTGTAGAAACCACAAACGACGGCTGGAAGCTAAAAGTGGCTATCGCAGATCCTACAGCACTTATTGCCTCAGGTTCAGCTCTGGAAAACACTGCATTAAGAAGAATGACCACCTGCTACTTCCCTGACGAACCCTTGGTGATGCTACCCGAAAGTATCTCAAGCCAGCTCTGCTCATTGCTTCCCAAAGTAGATCGTCTTGCATTAATTTGTGAGATTGAAGTAGACAAGCAGGGAGCAACAGGCGAATACAAACTTTATGAAGCAACTATTCATTCTCGCGCCAAGTTAAGTTACGACGAAGTGGCCGCATTTATTGAAAACCCATCAGACACTCATGAGCTGAAAGTAGACAGCGATGTAGCGGCCATACTTGAACAGCTTTCATCACTAACATCAGCACTCAAACAGTGGCGTACTGATAACGCACTACTTAGCGATGACAGAGCAGACTACCGTCTACGACTGAATGAGCATAAGAAAATTGAAAAGATTGACGTACTTGAGCAAAATGCAGCTCACACTCTGGTGGGTGAATGTATGATTGCAGCCAACCGCTGTGCGGCAGATTTTTTGAACCAACACTCGGCAGATGGTTTATTTGTAACTCATGCAGGCATAAGAAAAGAGCGTCAAAGCAATGTGCTCGACGTTGCACGGGAGTTATGGGCAGATAAAACGCCTGAGAACTTGTCTGAAAAAGACAATTACGTATCACTGGTAAGACTTGCTCAACAGTCGACACAAGATGATAGCACGCCTCCCATAAAGTCGATTATTGCCCGCCAGCACGAACGTAGCCTTTTCAGCACCAACGCCAAACCTCACTTTGGTATGGGGCTAGAGGCATATACCACGTTTACCTCCCCCTTAAGAAAAGGTAATGATTTCTACGTTCACCGCATCATCAAAAAAATCATTAACGCAGAGCCTGCCAATGTATTAAATGACAACGATTTAGAGCAACTGCAAGAACGCTCTCTTCGTGCTAGACGTGCAGTGAATGAAATGGAACAATGGCTTAAATGCCAGTTTGTTGAACCAATGAAAGAGCAAAGCTTCGAAGCCTCTGTTGTTCGCATGACATCAGCCGGATTTCAGGTAAGATTGAATGAAAATGGTATAGAAGGCTTCGTATCCACAAAAGCCATGCCTGTTAAATACAGCTTTGACCCAAATTTGATGACACTAACCAGTAAGTCAAAAGATCGGTTTCAGCTAGATCAGTCCGTTAATGTCGTATTAGACAGCATTGACTGGAAACGAAAGCAGATTCAATTCAAAATAGCAGCTAAAGCTGAGTCATCAGAAAGCCCGCAGACTGAAGTCCAGGCAGAAAAAAGCTAATAACAAGAACATAAGTAATTACTCAGATACAGGAATATTTTAATGGAAGTACGTGACCAACATAGCTATACACAAGATGTAGACACCGTCTTTAAACATTTTTGTGACTCTGAAAAAGTACAGAGCAAACATGAAGCACTAGGAGCCAGAAATATTAATATTGCTCAATTTGATGCAGAAGCGACAAGCCTGAACGTGATCATTGAGCGTGAAGTACCAGCTGATGTACCCAAGGCAATGAAAAAGTTCCTAGGTGACTGGAACATGGTTAAACAAACAGAAACCTGGACCGGCACCCCCGGTAAAGGTTACAAGTGTGACATCGAAATCGACATTCATGGTGTACCTGTTACGATCAAAGGCACCATGGAATTAAACGCAGAAAGTGATGGCTGCGTAAACAATGTTTTCTTAGACATTAAATGTGGCATCCCTCTTGTTGGAAAGAAGCTTGCCGAACTAGTGGGCAGCCAGTCTAAGAAGTCAATGCGTGAAGAATATCAACAAATTCAAACTGAACTAGGTTAGATAATAAAGCCCACCTAAAAAGCAATGTCATTCCCATCCACCCTAGGGTGGGCGGGAATGACAAGAAAGATCGAACCTCAGCACAGTGTTTTAATCGCCTATGTTTTTTAAAGAAAATCGAGAACAATTCTTCCGCCCCCTTACCAGCAAATACCGTGAAGTAGTGGTTGAATGTGTTCGTCTGCTTTATATGCGTCTTTATAGTTCTATGGCAGACTACGGTCATTCTCTTCGTCGTGATCAACTCATTGAAATTCTTCAAGAGGCCATCACTCGTGCACCCCCGTTGGTTGATGAAGATCGGGCTTATGAAGAACTATCTTACGAAAAAGTGAGCGAAGGCGCAGAAGAGGTCGTTTCTGCTCGAACAGACAGAGAAAAAGCCAACTGGATTCTAAACATACTATTAGACAATGGCTGGCTTGAAATTCAGCTCGATGAAGTCACACTGCAAAGCAGCTATCGTTTTAGCCGCATAGGTCGTTTATTTACTCAACCCTTTGTTGAACTAAGCGGCACACAGGCTCGTACCCGTCACAGAAATACCCGAAATACCCGAAATTCGCTAAGTGCTTTTTTAGAACAAGGTGAAGTGCATGACCTGCTAGATGCCTTCGAATATTCAGAGCGTATAGTCAGTGACTTTACGGATGTAATTGCTGAGCTAGAAGACCGTAAACGAGAACTGGTTAAAGAAATAGATATGCGTGAACTGGTGCAAAAAGCCAGTGACGAGTTTTTCGATTTTATGGAAAAACGTTTTCAGCCCGATTTATCTGTGCGCCTTTCTGCCGACAGCGTAGAAAAACACAGAGACAGCATTGTTGACCTGATTAATCGAATTCGTAAGCAACCTAAAGCGTTTAAAGTTGAATCAGAACGTCGACTTCGTGAGCTAGTTCCAGACATGATTACTAACGGACAGTCTTTATTGTGGACTATTTTAGACCGTATTGAAGCTCGGCTTGCTAGTGCCTGCGATATCATGCTGCCAGCCATGCGTACCGCATTGCGTAATTTCACTAAGCGTGCAGATATTATCATTCGACAGCTCAATTACCTTGCCAGTCAGCAACACAACGATGTAGTAGCACTTTGTCAGTCATTAAAAAAACTCGATGAAGATTCTCTGGATAAACGGCTGCAAAAAGCCGGTGAATTAATGTCAGGGGTTAAATTAGAGTTAGTTGACCCAGCCCAGAATATCTTGCGCGACACACGTACCCGACGCGTAGTAGAAACACTGATTATAGAAGACCAGGCAGTTGACGAATCTGCGCGAAAAGAGTTGTTTATCCAACACGCCCTTGATCAGGCCTTTAATGTTAACCAGCAAGACTTAAGTAATTATTTAATCCGCGCGCTCAGGGGGGGTGAAAAAATTAACACCAAGCACCTGCCCATTTTACAGGCCAGTGACCTGCTTGCCGCCACTCACGCCATTGAAATTGCAGCCACTAATAATCTCTCCAGCGAATATCAATTCAGCGTTGAACCTACGGGGGGCACGATTAAAAATGACTATTTACTCTCTGCAGATGACTTCTCCATTGAGATTAAAAATATCAATGAACCTAATAATTAAATAAACGGCTATATACAATGATCGTTACCCAAGCCCTGGAAACATCCTTAAGCCATGAAGGCATCACGCTCACTGAGTTCAGCGAACTCGCACTGCGCCTGGTTGATTACAGCGTAATCTGCCGAGATGAAAGCCAGATAGAGCAAACACTTTATGACCGTTTCTTAAGAATTGAGCCATTAGTCAGAGACTATTTATCAGTGCTTCATATTCGCTTGCTGCACGAAACACAGTTTCAGTACGTCAGGGCATATCCACCAGGCTCAGAGATACCCGGAATGCATGACGAACAGCACCAACCCTTTAATAGTGGCTTACGTCAACGCTTAGGCCAACATGAAATCGCTGTTATTTTGGTGTTGCGCTCTCAATATGACAAATCGTTAAGAGAAGGTGCGGTTGATGATAATGGTCAGGTAATGCTATCACTGGAAGCATTAAGTATTGCCATGCATAACCTGCTAGGCCGTGCCCTGCCAGAAAATCAGAATGATCGTAAGAAGTTATTTAGCCGCCTAAAACAACTAAGGCTTATTCAATTCAGCGCAGAAGGCAATATCGATGATGCTCTGGAGAGTGGGGATACATGGATTCGCATCCGCCCAATGATTGTTAGTTTTGTGAGCGATGAAGCGTTGTCCGTCCTTAAAGGTGAAGAAGAAAAAGAATGTTTATAAAAAAGTGTATCTATATAAATTGGGGAAACATTCCTCACCTTGAGTTTGAATTTGGCCCACTGAACTTGCTTTCAGGTGGTAACGGGTCAGGTAAAACAACGGCCGCAGATGCGATCCAAACCGTCATGACCGCTGCCTTCGATAACCTGTTCGCCTACAACCCAGGTCAGGACGAAACGACTCAACGAGGTAGAGGGGGTAAGCAGGTTCGTACGCTACAGTCTTATATTCTTGGTTGTGATGATGGAGCCTACGCCCGTCCCCAAGCCACAGATGGTTACATAGCACTCTATTTTTACCCAACCCAAGGTGAGACATCCGAACCTTTTACCGCCGTTGTGTCTGCACGAGCTTATTTAGATAACGCTGGCTCAAAGCCTGTAGCGCGTCTAAGCGACCTGTTTTTTCTTATTCTTCCTGGTGAAGAGCTGCACCTTAGCCAGCTAACCAAAGAGCATGAAGACGGCAGTAAACACATTGTTGGTCTAGATAAAATAGTCAACGTACTAAAACAAGATTTTGGCCCTGATAACGTTGAAAAATACGATACTAAAAAGACCTATTTAAAGCGTCTTTATGGTGCACTCAGAGGCAAGCGTGAAGCCGTTTCCGAGCGAGAGGCAATGAATGCAGCTCGTGCCTTTTCTCGTTTTATGGCTTATAAGCCCGTTAAAAGCATTAATGATTTTGTTGCGAACGAAATTCTTGAAAAGAAAGATCTGGGTGAAGCCATACGCTCTGTTTCAGAGCTGATGAAAACTATCCATGGCATGGAAAGTGACGCAACTCACCTGAAGAACTCCATTGATTTGCTAGAACTCACTGCAGAAAAGAGTGATCTCTATATCCAACAGTGGATAAATCTTAATTTACTCCATTATATTGATGCACGCTGTCAGTATCTTAATGATCAGCATATCTACATTAATGCAAAGCAAAAACAGAAAAATCTACTAGATGAGCAAACGGCTAACCATCAGGAACAAGAGATTCTGGATGCCCGTCGCCAGCAAACTCATAATGAACTGATTCTTCTAGAAGCTAAACGTCAGGGTTATCAACCTCTGCAGCAAAAAGATGAGTTAGAAAAGCTTGTAAGCAGCAATACCCAGCTTCTACATGATCAAGCTCCCTCACTACTCGACCAAAACAGTCGACTGGATAACAGCTACAAGGCAACAGAGCGGCTACTAGGGCTGCTACAAGAAACAGATATCGCAAGCGATATCCCAAGACTTGGGCAGAAAGACTTTCTCGCAAGTGCTAAAACCTTCTTGCAACAACAAAACAAAGGCTCTGTTGATTTCACCGCACTCCTAGGACGAGATTGGGTTGATATATCCCCTCTTGAAGCGCACCTGGAAGATGCCGTTTCCATTCAGCAACAAGCTAACCAATGGCAGCGGTTATTACATGACAACGAACTCACTGCTGACGGTGTGTGTGTTCGAGACAAAGTAAGTAGTGCTCTGTACAAACGCAGAGGCCTCAGCGAAACCTTAGACAAACAGCGCTCTCAGAAACAGGCAGAAATCGAGAGTTTAGAAGGCCATCAGGCCACCTACCCTCATTACGTGCGCCTGGCTTTGGAATTTATCAAACGTGAATGTCCTAAAGCCGACCCACGGGTACTTTGCGACTACATCGAAGTTAAAGATGAACGCTGGCAAAATGCCATTGAAGGCTATATTGGTGGCGCAAGATTCTCCATTATTGTTGAGCCAGAGTTTGAAGCAGAAGCCATGCGGATCGTTCGCGGTATGCCAGGACGAGACAATCGTGCCCGCGTTATTCAAGGCTCTAAAGCCAGTAAAGATTACCAGCGCTTACAGCTTGATAGTAATTCAATCATCCACGTTATGGACTTCTCTCACGCTACTGCAAAACACTATTTTGCCGCCAGCTATGGCAGCGTGGTGCGTGTTGAATCAGAGCAGGAGTTGCGCTTCACCCGCAGAGGTATTACCAGTAATGGCTTAGGTTCAGGTGCCTACAGTATGTGGCGCTGTGATATCGCTGACAGCGAACTGGTATTTGGCCAGGGCGCAAGAGAGCGGGCACTAAACGCTAAGCGTAATGACATGAATAAGCTCTTACAAGAGTCGCAATCAGCTCATAACAGCCAGCAGCACCTTTCTTCACTATTAAATGCCATTGATCGAATCGGCCCGCTAACTTATGCCGACCGTTTACAACAAATGCTGAACACTCAGCGTGAGTTACGTGAAGCAGAAAACAAATTAGAGCAACTCGACCTGTCTGATTTTGCAGACTTGGAAGAGAAACTCGAAACACTGCGTTCCCAGAATAACGAAATCAGCCAACAGATTAACCAAAAGGTTGAGCGTGCAGGCGCACTGAAAAATGAACTATCAGAAACAGAAAAACGTTGTACAACACTCAGCAACCAACAAGAAATTTCTGAACAAAAGCAAGAAGAAAAAGAAGAAAATCTACGCGGCATTGTATCTTTATGGCCTGACTTTGATTGTGATGAAGAGCTTGAGAAAGCCAGTCTAAAAGCAGAAAAATCCAGCCCGGACGCATTGATATCTGACTTGCAAGATACCCACAACCGACTTAACGCCCTTGCCCATGACATTGAACATGGCGTAATTGAGCACAATCAACACTGTAACTTAGCCGATAACGTCGCCTACATGCCCGACTACAGTGATAATCACTCAAAGCCTTTCTTCAACTCAATTTGTAACCTGCGCCGAGATACAGACCTGGTACATAACCGCTTGAAAAACAACATTCTGGTAGAGAAACAAGAAAAACTAGGCAAGCTTAAAGAATCATTCAACAACGCTTTCGTAACTCACCTGTGTCATGCCATTCACCAGTCAATCAGTGACGGCAAAAAGATACTGGAAAACATGAACCGTGAGCTAGAACATCACCGCTTTGGCGCCGACCGCGAATCCTTCCGCTTTGACTGGGGCTGGGTACCTGAATTTAAAGAGTATTGGGGCTTTTTCAAAGAAGTCATCAGCTTACCCAATTTGGGTGACGGCACTACCTTGTTTGAAGCGGAACTCAGTGACAAGTCAAAACAAGTACGCGACAAACTCATGCAGATGTTACTCTCCGATGATGAAGTACGTTCCATGCGCGAGCTTGAACGCATCTCAGATTACAGAAACTACCGCAACTACGAAATCTACAAGCAACCAGAAGGTAAAGAGCCTATAGCCCTAAGTCAGTACGGCACTGGCTCCGGTGGGCAGCTAGAAACCCCCGCCTACATCATACGTTCGGCAGCCATTACATCGGCCTTTAAGTTCGATGAAGGCAACAGCCACTTGCGTATGGTTCTGGTGGATGAAGCCTTCTCTAAAATGGATGAAACTCGTTCCAGAGAGGTTATTAAATATCTCACAGAGACTCTTGGTTTACAGTTATTATTCATCATGCCCACCAGCAAATCAGGCCCGTTTATGGATCTAGTGAGTAACCAGTTCGTATTTAGTAAGTGCCCAACAACAAGCGCTGTCGGCGAGCTTAACACCCGCGTATTAGTTGATAGGCAGCGTTGCAACTCAGATAAAATTAAAGAACTATGGGCGAATCATCGTCGTACGGTTCGCCATCAGTATGCGTTGGATTTTATGGAGGAGTTTCAGTAGGTTTGTAAATAATAAACATTTACACATGCGCGCTTCACTAAACATGCTACAAGTTGTCAGCATACCTTACACGTCAGCGCATCAGCCTTCATTTTTACCAACAAATACAAGCCGTTAATAAAATGGAATATTACTTGCTTATATAAACGGTTCAACAAATATAAAATACATAAAGGGACTTTTATGAAATTTTTTAAAAAGACGGTAACAAGTGTAAGTCTATCCGCTATAGCATTAATGGGTGCAAGCAGTGCAGTAAATGCAACCGTTGTACTAGATTTTGAAGGTGTTGGAAACCACGCCAATATTAACGATTTCTACAACGGTGGAACAGATAGCCTAGGTAACTCCGGTACAGACTATGGTATTGAATTTAGTGAAGACACTCTAGGCTGTATTGATGCTGATGCGCCAGGTGGAACATGTAATTTCGCTAATGAGCCAACTGAAAGCACCGCTATGTTTTTCCTTAATGCAAACAACTCCATATTAAATATGGCGGCTGGATTCGATACCGGTTTTTCTTTCTTTTACACATCATCTAGAGCTGCAAGCGTTAATGTTTACGATGGACTTAACGGCACAGGAAACCTTCTTGCATCACTCGACCTGAGCGTAAACTGGCAGGATAATAGCTGCTCAGGTGACCCAGCAGGCATGTTCTGTAATTGGGACGCCATAGGTGTTGAGTTTGCTGGTACCGCTTATTCAATTGATTTCGGTGGCACAGCTAACCAAGCTGCGTTTGATGATATAACTTTTGGTTCTGCAACTGCAGGTGGAGTACCCGTACCTGAGCCAGCGACGTTGACTTTATTAGGTTTAGGTCTAGCAGGCATCGGCTTTAGCCGCCGCAAAACTAAAGCTTAAATAAGCATTAGGTATAGTAGCTCAGATTTGAGCCGCTACAATTGAAAAGAACTATGGGCAATTCATCGTCGTACGTTTCTTCTTCAGAGCAGCGCTCCCCTTAAAGGGATCGCTTGCTTTATGCAAAGCGAACTTCCTGCTCTCGTAGCCACTCAACCAACCAGTTTGGTTCAAGCGGCCTTGCATACAAATACCCTTGTGCCTCAGTGCAGTGAATTTTTTTAAGCCACTCAGCTTGTTCTTCCGTTTCTACGCCTTCTGCAATAACGTCCAGATCAAGGTCTTTCGCAAGATTAACAATCATTTCTGATAAGCGGGTGTCAGCGGCTTTTCCTTGTAATTTATCAATAAACGATTTATCGATCTTCAGGCGATGTACTTGTAATTGCTCCAGATAACTCAAGGACGAAAAGCCCGTGCCAAAATCATCAATCGCTATTTTTATTCCTCGGTCGGCAATCGCAGATAGGGTTCTGTTAACAGCCATTCTATCTAACATGGCAATCGATTCCGTTATTTCTAATTCAATCTCACTATGATCAACCCCAGAGTCAGCAATAGCTCGATCTAATACGCTTAAAAAATCAGGATGTTTAAACTGAGACATAGAAACATTAATGCCCATTCTTAGTTTAAATGTTGTTTGCTTCTTCAAACGCTTTAGCTGAAACATAGCCGTACGCATCACCCACTCACCCAAGTGAATAATCAGCCCTGAGCTTTCTGCCAAAGGGATGAACCGGTCAGGCGGCACCATTTCACCCTCTTCAGTACGCCAGCGCAGCAAGGCCTCAACACCAACTGGCCGGCCGTCAACCACATTAACCTGAGGTTGATAGACCATAAACAAACGGTCGCTGTCGAAAGCTTTTCTTAAATTATGCAGCAGACGAACACGATTTTCAGTCTCCATCTCCATTTCACGAGTAAAATAACAATGACTTCCTCTGAGAAATTCTTTCGCTTTCTTTAATGCAATATTTGCTTTTTTCAGTGCCTCCTGAGAATCTTCAGCGCTATCCACAAGGTCATATAGACCTAAGGTAACTGATATCAGCTGCTCTTGTCCTGCAATGGTAAAGGGGGCGTAGAACACTTCTCTAACCCGGTCGGGGCTTAGATCTTCGCGATCACCCACCAAACCAAAAACATCACCTGATACCCTTGCAACAAAAGCATCACCTAACTCATCATGAAGCCTTTGAGCTACTGCGCCTAATAGAAAATCGCCGTTAGTCGTACCAATTGTATCGTTGATGGCGCTAAATTGATCAACATCCACCAATACTACAGAGGATGGGACATTCTTTTTTGTCC
>Ga0209707_1000676_pt1 | contig 20048 bp, 18 predicted proteins | sample EN4Hudsemesocosm_FD_184630 | JGI IMG/M metagenome (GOLD analysis project Ga0209707, IMG submission 184630) | Methane-oxidizing microbial communities from mesocosms in the Hudson Canyon - EN4B Hudson Canyon (SPAdes) (version 2) | ecosystem: Environmental > Aquatic > Marine > Cold seeps | place... | reverse complement strand
AATTATTAAAGTGGCAGAAATTCGCTTTACACAATGTAGTTATGGCAAAACAATGATGGCTGAAATTGCCAAGGATCATTGAATTGGTTGAAGTGATGTCAGTTCAAAGCCCCTGTGTTTGTGACAATCATCAGCAGAAAAAATAGCACTTTTAGAAGAATTACTGAGACAAGGTCAAGAGAAATATGAGTTCTTTGTTGATGATATAGCTAGATCAGCAGTAGCTATATTATTATTTCACATGCCGATGTACACATTAAAAGAATTAGAAGACAGAGCAAAGACTTTGCGTCTGATAATTATGAATGGGCTGCAGCAGAAAGAGAAAATCACTTAGAGAAGAGATTTATATAAGATCGCCCAATTTCTAAAAAATAAACTCGCTAACGTTCAGACATTCTCCCATTTATGACCACCAAATAAAAAAGCCAGATTTAGTTTCCCAAATCTGGCTTTGTTTTTTTAGGCTATTGGAAGTCTAAACTTCATTTCGCCATTGATGACATGAATCATCAAAAATAACGTTACCTTCTTCTGGTCCCCAAGTACCTGCTGCATATTTATGCACAAAGTCTTGTTCTTTAGACCATTTTTCAATAATAGGGTCAACGGCTTTCCAAGCAAGATCAACTTCGTCAGAACGTAGGAATAATGAACGATCACCTAAAATTGCATTGAGAATCATTGCTTCATACGCATCTAACTTATGTTTTTCATCTTCACTTTCAACTGTTTCTAAACCAACAGTATGAGCATTGATTTCTAAACCTGGTTGTTTAGCTTGAAGCTCAATACGCAAGGTATTGTCAGGTTGTAAACCCATAGTGATCCAGTTTGCATGGCTATCACCAATGTCAGTACCTTTGAATAACTCTTGAGGTGGCTTTTTGAAACGAATGGCAATCATTGCTTTTGATTCTGGCATACATTTACCAGTGCGAAGGTAAAATGGCACATCACGCCAGCGCCAGTTATCAATATACACTTTCATTGCAGCGTATGTTTCAGTCACACTGTTTGCTGGGGCATCATCTTCTTCAAGGTAACCTTGTTGTGGTTGGCCATCAACTGTTCCAGCGGAATATTGACCACGGAATGCATGACTATCAATCATATCTTCTGTAATTGGGCGAATTGCTTTTAGTACTTTTACTTTTTCATCACGTAGTGATTCATCATTCAGATCTGCTGGTGGTTCCATTGCGATCAATGTCATTACTTGAAGTAAATGACTTTGAATCATGTCACGCATGGCACCTGAACCATCATAATAGCCAGCACGGCCGCCTACACCTTGTTGCTCTGCGTGCGTGATTTGCACATGATCAATGTAGTTACGGTTCCATAAAGGTTCTAGCAATAGGTTTGCAAAGCGGAATACAAAGATGTTTTGTACTGTACTTTTACCTAGGTAGTGATCAATACGGTATGTTTGTTTTTCAGTGAAGTTACGGCTTAAAACAGCTTCTAACGCTGCAGCACTTTTTTGGTCGTAACCAAATGGTTTCTCAACAACCAAGTGGCGCCAGCCATTATCTTCTTGGTTCAAACCTGCAGCAGAAAGGTTATCACCTACAACACCAAATAATGATGGGCTGATAGATAAATAGAAGACGATATTATTAGAAAAACTATTAGCAGGGTCATCTAATTTAGCTTTTAAATCCTGATATGACGCAGCATCATTAATATCATTTTTAAAGTAGCTGATTTTAGCTAAAAAGTTGTCTAAAGCATTCGCATCAACACCATCACGTGCTTTTGCTGATACATATTCACTAACTTTTGCTTTCCAGTCTTCTTGAGACTGCTCACCGCGACCCATGCAAATGATTTTTGTATCATCTGTTAAACGGTTTTCAATGTTTAAGTGATAAAGTGCTGGAAGCAGTTTTTTCTTAGACAGATCACCTGTGGCACCAAAAATGATGATAGTACAAGGCTTCATGTTTTCTCCAGTTGCAGGCATAATTGTCAATTGTACCAATTTTTAGGAGTATGGCGTGCGAAAAATTCTTTTTGCTAGTAGTGAGGTTCATCCTTTAATCAAAACAGGTGGTTTAGCAGATGTGTCGGCAAGTTTACCTATTGCCTTGCAACAGAATGGTCAGGATGTTCGTATTATCTTGCCTGCCTACCGTCAATGTTTAGAAGCATTAAGCGATATTCGTACCGTTGCAACCATTAAATTGGATGGTTTTCACCTACCTATAGAAATTTTACAATCGACCTTACCTGATAGTGATGTTCCACTGTGGTTAGTTAATTCTCCGCAACATTTTGACCGTGATGGTGGGGCCTATGGACCAGATGAAGGTGGTGATTGGAAAGATAACGCAGCACGATTTGCCTTATTCTCGCGAGCAATTGCCGCACTAGCTATGGATCAACTTGGTTTCGACTGGCAGCCTGATATTTTACATTGTAATGATTGGCAAACAGGACTTGCTCCAGCCTTAATTGCTGATTTACCAAATCGTCCAGCAACGATCTTTACTATTCATAATTTAGCCTATCAAGGTTTATACCCTAAGTCTGCATTTGAGGCTCTGGATTTGCCAGATACACTCTGGCATAGCGATGGATTAGAGTTTTATGACATGTTGTCCTTTATGAAAGGAGGTTTAATTTATTCTGATCATATTACGACTGTAAGCCCGACTTATGCCGAAGAAATTTGTACTTACGAATATGGTTATGGTCTAGAAGGTTTATTGTCTGGACGTGCAGAAGAGGGGCGGTTAACGGGTATTCTTAATGGTATCGATAATGATGAATGGAATCCTAAAACCGATTCACTGATCAAACAGAATTATTCAATTAAAACCGCAAAAGATAAATGTGAGAATAAAGTTGCGATTCAACAGTATTTTTCACTTCCTGAAAAGGAAGATACTTTAGTTTTAGGGCTTATTAGTCGACTAGTCGCTCAAAAAGGCGTTGATTTAAGTTTAGATGCAATTACGCAACTTTTAGAAGCGGGTGAAAATATTCAGCTTGTCTGTTTAGGCAGTGGTGAAAAGTCATATGAGCAAGACCTGAGAGTTTTGCGTGCTCGTTATCCTGATAAAGTTGGGGTAGATATTGGTTATAACGAAGCCTTAGCTCATCAAATTGAGGCGGGAGCAGATGTGTTTTTAATGCCATCACGTTTCGAACCTTGTGGCCTTAACCAACTCTATAGCTTACGTTATGGCACATTACCGCTTGTTAGAAATACAGGTGGATTAGCGGATAGTGTTGTTGATGCATCAGGTGATGAGCTAAAAGATAATTTAGCAACAGGCTTTAAGTTTAATGCAGCAACAGCGGAAGAATTAGAAAAAACAATACAGCGAGCAATTACGTTATACCAACGTCCTAGAATCTGGCGCAAGATGATGATAACGGCAATGGAACAGAATTATAGTTGGGAGAAGAGTTCTCAAGCTTATCTAAACTTATACGATAGTTTGTAATTTCAACCGCCTTAAGCTTAGTGCATAAAGATTAAGCTTAAGGCAATGATGGCGGGCAGGGCTTGAATAAAAAAGATCCGTTTATTTGCTGTGATTCCACCAAAAACACCCGCAATAATAATACAACTTAAGAAAAACAGCAGTATTGAGATGCCTGCACTACCAAGCAATAAACCCCACACTAGGCCTGCAGCAAGAAAGCCATTATATAAACCTTGGTTTGCTGCCAAGGTCTTCGATGCTTTGGCATAGTCAGCTGAGAGTTTAAATGTCTTTCTGCCTAAAGATTTGTCCCATAAGAACATCTCAAGCACTAGAAAATAGATATGTAGCAAGGCGATGAGGGCTATAAGACTGCTTGTGAATAAAACCACTGTAGTATCCTTATCAGATGCTTGAGTATAGCCATGAGGGTAGGAATAACCGTATCCCCAACGAAATTGGGTTGGCCAATAGGGCGAACCACCAACCCTAACACCTGATAACATAAGTTCTGCTATAACAGGCTCTCCCATAGAAGATACGCATCGTTTTAACTCGACATCTGCATCAAGACGTTGTTGATAGCTTCCGCCTTGCCAATACGCTTTATCGTGTTCTGTACAGCATGATAGCCAAAGCGCTCCTTGTTCTATTGTGCCATTTGGAAAAGAGCTACATCCATCTGATGTAAAAGATCGAATTTCCTCTGCATTACTGCTTGAAGATAATAGAATTAGCACGCCGAGGAGAAAGGCTTTCATTTTGATGACTGCATATGAACAACTTGATGGGTTATAAACATGATCAGCAGTACTGCAAGCCCAAAGATATAGAGGCCAGAATGCACCTCAACACTGGCTATAGCACCTAGTTTTACGGTAACAATAAGAATCGCGACGACCATAACGTCTAACATTGCCCAGCGACCATAGTCATGCATTAATTGTAGGAGTTTTTTTCTACGGTTTGGATGTGTAGTATTAGGGTGTAGCAGGTTAAACAATAATCCTATCTTAGCAATGGGTAAAACAATGCTAAAGCTGGCAACAAGGATGAAAATAAACAATTGACCGTCTTTGAGTAATTGCCAAATGCCAGACACGATAGAAAATGAATTACTGACCATCATAAACTTGGTGATGGTCAGCATGGGCATAACAAAGCCAGCTATTAGTAATAATGAGGTAAAGACTAATAGCCAACGTAATTGTGCAGGTGTATTAGTCACTGTTTTTATCTGCATCACCACGATCTTTTTTCGAGACATAACGTGGCTTGTCATCATTCTTCTTAGATTTTGATTTAGCCTTATTCATTTTTGATTTAGGCTCAAGTCCTTTAATTTTTGCAACAGGTAACTTTGTTTGTAGATGAAATTCGAGACGTTCAAGGTTTTTCAAATCATGATGTTCAACTAAATTAATAGCAGTACCGGTTTGCTCACCTCGACCCGTGCGGCCAATACGATGAATATATATTTCACCTTTGAATGGCACATCATAGTTGATGACATGACTAATGTTAGTTAAATCTAAACCCCGTGCAGCCACATCAGTTGCCACCATCACTTTAACTTGGCCAATACGAAATTTACGTGTTTTATCTCGTCGAACAGCTTGATCAAAATCACCATGCATCACTTGAGCAGAGACATTACGAGACTGTAGCCATTCGGTGACTTCTTCGGCACGTTCACGTTTATTACAAAAGACTAAAGCACTTTCACATGCTTTATCATTAATTGTGGCTAGTAATAATGCCTGTTTATGGTCTTTATTATCAGCATAATAAATAGTTTGTGATACTTTGTCTGATTTTTCATTAGCGGGATTTATTTGAATTATTTCAGCATCATGCAATAATTCTTCGGCAAATATTTCTACGCCACTGCCTGCTAATGTTGCCGAGAATAAACAAGCCTGAAAACCATCTGAAATAGTGGCTAACAAAGCTAAAACATCAGGGCCTTGTCCCATATCAAGCATGCGATCAGCTTCATCTATGATCACCATATCAATCTCAGATAAATCTATTGCTTCATCTGCCACTAAATTTAACAGGCGCCCTGGCGTGGCAATAATAATGTCACAGTCTTGCTGGGCATAATTAATTTGCTTTGCTTGTTTAAAACCGCCGGTAACAATAACAGTATTGATGTTAGTATTTTTAGCTAATTGATCCACCATATGTTGAATTTGAAAGGCAAGTTCACGGGTGGGGGCCAGCATCAATATTTTAGGTTCAGCACCATTATTGGGTTCATCAATTAGCTGTTGTAAAGCGGGTAATGCAAACGCAGCCGTTTTACCTGTACCTGTTGCTGCTCCAGCTAATACGTCTTTACCTTCAAGAATAAAGGGGATTGTTGCTTCTTGAATTTCAGTTGGCGCTATAAATTTTATTGAGTCAAGCGCAGCAAGTAGCTTGTCATCAAGCATTAAATCATCGAATGTCATATTTATACCCGTATTCATTGAAAATGCAGTTCTTTAGTACGCATACTGAACGTACTATCTGCGTTATATTATGGAGCAATAGGGAGGCTATTACATCAATAATATGCCTTGCTAGTTCGTTCATTATACGCACTATAAAATCCGCATTCCCAATGAATCAGGGTATCGTTACTTCTTAATTTGGTAGGCAAGTACATTGCCAGAAAGCATCATAGGGATAATGATCAATCCTTGTTCATGAACAACAATATGATCAGCACTGCCTTGTTCTAAGGCAAGTAGGGTAGTACTAAATCCTGTTGGTGCGATATGTAATAATTTTCCAGCCATCCAATCAGTGACAAGATAATTGCCATTACCATCTGATACAAGGCCATCTAAATTTCCTGCAGGTGTTTTGTCACCAAGGCTGTGGATTTGTTTATTTTCAAGGTTAATTGTTTTTAAATGACCAGCAACTTCAGTTGCAAAGCCATCAGTCATGACTCCCCAGCTCGCAACAAGTAATTGATTATTTTCAACTAATAAGCCATTTGGTACTTCAAGCTCATCACTTTGCAACCACGTTTCAAATTTACCGTCGGCTAAACGATACACTGTGTTGGTTAAAAAGGCTGAAACGTAAATATTACCGTTTTTATCTGCTGCAATATCATTAAGAAATTTTGCTTGTGGCGCAGAATAACGTTGGGTGATTTCTCTGTTTTTAATATCCACGACGACCAATTCGTTGATATCTGCAATATAAAGGTTATTACCAACAACTGTTAAGCCTTTTGGCGCATTTAAACCCTCAAGCCAATGGTGTTCGAGAACTTTACCCTCTAATGATAATGATGAAATATAACCATTACCATCGGCCTCAGTAGGATTACCCTTGATATTCGACACATATAGCTGCTTCTTTTTAGCATCAAAGGCGATGGATTCAGGCTGTTCAAAGATAGCTTTAGTCTGCCAAGCAGGCACTAAGATCGGGCCAGCAGAAAATGTAATGCTTGGTAAAAGTGTGATGAGTAGGCTTAATAGCCCAAATTTAATCTGTTTCATCGCTGTCTCACAGTAAATAATTGAATAGGAAGAATGATACAGGCTTTAGCTTTAGCTCGCTAAGATTGCTTGTGAAATGAGCCAATATCGAGATGCCTTTCCTAGAGTGACTAAGAAGATAAAAAGACCAAAGTTAACTTTCATCATACCTGCTACAAATGTTAATGGATCGCCAATAATGGGCACCCATGCAAACAACAGCGACCACTTGCCATAACGGTTGAATCTTTGTTCAGCCTTATCAGATTGTTGTTCTGAAAGCTTAAACCAGCGGTGCAGTATGCTATCAGCACCCCAACGACCAATCAGGTAGTTGACTATTGAACCTAATACATTACCGAATGTAGCGATGATAATTACAGCGAGTGGGTTTTCACCTGCAAGCAATAAAGCTGATAAGACAAGTTCAGAACTAAGGGGCAAGATTGTGGCAGCAAGAAAGGCCGATAGGGCAAGCCCCCAAAGCCCCAATTCAGATAATAGCTCCATGAATTAAGAACAACTACAGATAGATTGACTTGGGTGAATTAATAAAATAATCATTGTATAGATATTACTGGCCAGTTAGCTTCATTATGCGGTTCAATGCAGAGTAGTTTACTTGTTTTTTTTAGCACGTATATTCATTACCTAAAGTATCTTTAATGTAGTACCTCAATAGTGTCTATGATGGATAGCAAATAGCCTTCGTCAGCTACCTTCCCTAAAAGACGAACCATGACCAGCCGAGTTAAACGTTATATAAGAGATTAAAAATGAGTAAAAATACTTAGCTTATATTCTAACTTGCAATGACGAATTTGATATAATTGATATGAAAATTATAAAAGGGCCTAGGCAAATTTCTCAAGGTCACTCCGACCACAAAAAAGCGTGGCTCGATAAAAATACGTTATGTGCCTCTCCATTCCGGTAGGAATTTGATATAATTGATATGAAAATTATAAAATGGCCTAGGCAAATTTCTCAAGGTCACTCCGACCACAAAAAAGCGTGGCTCGATAAAAATACGTTATGTGCCTCTCCATTCCGGTAGCAGACAAATACATGTAATATCTAAATTTACAAATTATGAGGTTCACCAATGACTAAAATTGATGGCAAGGTCGAAGAGTTACTCGCTAAACATCCTAATTTAACGAAACTTGAGGCAATCAAGATCGTAACTGAAAAAAATGAGCGCAAGAAGAAAAAGCGTGTGGAAAAAACAGAGAGAAAAACAGAGAGAAGTAATGCTAAAAATCTTAGAAACGAGGCAATCCGCCCAGAACGGGATGACGTTGACGCTTGAGCACATAACAAACTGTTGTAGTAGGTTGCAGTCGCTTAGTTCCCGCACTTACGAATATCAGAATTAGTTTTTGTGTAATCATGAACCTAGTTGGTTTTAGCCACTAGCAATAACGGCAGATATTTATCATTACTCGTTGATTTAACTTCTAAGTTAGATATGTTCAGACTGTTTTTTCCTGTGGATTCAACCGGTCGATGAAACATTGCTTTTAAGCGTGTTAGGTGAAACCAGCGGTGCAGTACGGCATCAGCACCCTAACTAACAACCAGACAATCACTTGACGGAATAAAGGAAACTTTTTTTGTCATTGATGACTTATAATTCATACCGTTAGTCATTAAAATAATTAAGGATCATTTATTATCATGAGATGGACACATTTTATTTTTCTACAGTGCCTGCTTATTGCAGTCGTGGCTGGTGTTGTCTATATTCATAAGGACAAGGTTAAGTTACATAAAACACCACCAGCGTCATTGGCGAAATGGTATATGCCAGAGAATAAACGACAGGAATGGTTACATAATATGTTCAAACTCCGACGTGAAATACAGGCAGTCAAACTTTATTCCACCAGTAATGATGATGAACTTTTAGATAAATGGACTGCGCAGTTAAGCAAACATTATCTTAAAATAAGTGAGATGGTTCCTGAGTGGGATAAAAAGCTAAATGTGGAAGCATTAAACCAGTTACAAGTAAGCGTTAAAGACAGGGACAAACAAAGAGTGTCCCTTGCACTTGATGATTTGAATGCAAGCTGTGACTCATGCCATCAAGATTACCGAGTTACTGTTGCGACAATGTACCGCGCACCAGATTTTTCGTCGGTTAAGCTTAGTCAATCAGCTGAATATAAAAAGCATATGCAAGCACTAATCCGACAGCTGAACCAGGTAAAAATCGCCTCTGAAGACGGTAAGCGGGATGTTGCGATATCTTCCTTGTCCGAACTCAATCATGGTATTAAGTTGCAGGGGGAAACCTGTGTGCAGTGCCATAAAAAAGATATTAAAGTATATCCAGATGTGAACATAACAAAAACAATAGCGAATTTAGAACAGAGCTTGGCGACTGGAACACAAAAAGAACAAGGGAAAGCACTGGGTTCCTTGGCGGTACAGGCATGTGCTCGTTGCCACGGGACGCATCGTATCGCTTATGACAACAGGAAGGCTTTTGTTGACAGGCCCAATTGGCGAGAGCAGATAAAGCATTAGTCTGGAAACGTTGGGTCCACAGCACTGAGTGGACTATCAGGCTATATTGATTTAAGCGTGTTGGGTTAATATTACACTTGATACTAATAGGGCGGGGTATTAAACAAGCTCTAACTTCCATAGTGGTTGAAGTATTATTCGGCTTTGTCTGTTTGCTGTTGTGTTAGGTGAAACCAGCGGGGAAATAGTGTGTAGGCTCCCCAGCGATTAAATAATTAACAATAGAGTTAGCCTCATTCCTAACGGTTGTGATAACAATAACCGTCAAAGGGGTTTCGCCAGAAAGTAATAAAGCTGATAGTACAAGTTCGGAACTGAGCGACCAGAAAGGCGGATAAACCAAGCCCCCAAAACCTAGTTCAGATAATAGTTCAATTGGGTTATGAGCTCTTTACCAATAAGTTTCTCGTACCAACACCAACAAAGTTATCTAGCACTAAGGAGTTATCTTTATCTGATTTGCTGTAATAAGCTTTGGGTGATGTCATCGAATTGATAAATTTTTCCACCATATTGAGCAGAAAAAGTCTCAGCAACATCCTTATTTGAGAAACTGGCTAATGTTGGCCCCATCGCACCTTTTCGTTCATGTCCTGCTACATACCATGCTGTACGAGCATTAATATAAAACTCATCATCAGGTGTATCCCAAAGTCCTTTTGCCATATCATGCACATAGACTGTTTGAATAGCATGTTTATGCTCTGGATCGAGTAAGTAGGCAAACATGTCTCGTGTAGAACAAAACTTCATATTTTGTTCGCTACCTCGTTTATAAAGCTGTCCTTTAGGACCAGGAAACCCCTTTATAATCATGCCACATAGATGACATTCATCACTTCGCTCAATGTCCATTGCATTTTGTGCAAGTTGTAATTCGGAAGGTGTTTCACCACAGCCTGACACGACCAATAAAGTAATCGTAATAATGAACCAGCGAGGATATAAGCTTAATCTCATCATATGACCTTTATAGTTTTCTTTTATTAAAGAGTGCAATTGCCCCCAGCACTGGGGCTACAAACCAAGCTAACATGCTTAATATCAGACTAAATGTTGAGAACTGAGCATGTTGTGCAACAGCCATGAGGCCAGTTAATTGTTGCTCTGCAAAGAAGCTTATGATGATTAAACGGAAAACATCCGTTGGATTGAGTAAGAGTAGATAAGGGAATAATTCAGCATTTACATTGCCTTCTGTGCCGACTAGTAAACCCAATAGACTCAGATCAAACATGAAGACAAAGAAAAACCAAACAATGAGTGCTAAACCAGCAGCTTTTGATTTTTCAGTTACAGAGGCACTGATCATGGTGGCAATGGCAATAAATATCCAACCTAATATGATGGCGAAAGTAATAAAAAAAGCATACGGCTTGAGAAGTTCAGACCATGTTGTATTATCAGAAAATAAGCCCATGATAATAGCCGATAAGCCAAAACCAATAATGGTGGAAAAGGCCATTATCATCCAATGTCCCATCATTTTTCCTAAGACTAATTGCCAGCGACTAAGCGGATAGGTCATTAACAATAATAAGGTACCGCTTTCATCTTCACCTACAACGCCATCATAGGCCAGCATTAAGGCTATTAAAGGGATAATAAAGACAGCCAAGCTTGCTAGGCTAACTAAGGTTGTCGATAAGTTAGTGAAACCAGCTTGTCCTGATGCCGCAGCACCAAAATAAGCTAAGCCAGTTGCGAGTAAGGCAAAGATTAAACTTATCGACATTACCCAACGGTTACGTAAACCATCATGAAACTCTTTATTTGCAACGGTTAATATGGCATTCATTGTGATAACTCCATATGCGGAACATCACTCATATAATGGGTATAAATATCTTCCAGATTTGGCATGTGAATATCAATATTTTCTAGTGAAGGTAGTGTTGCTAACTGTTGTAATGTGGCCATTTTCTGTGACTGGCTTACGTGTAACTTTAAACCACCATTAATTTCTGTAGCATTAGCCTGCAAGTTTGCTGGCAATTGTATATTTGAACCTTGTAGATGGAACGTGACTGGCAATTCAGTTTGTTTAGTCAGTGTTGCTAATGAACCTTCTGCTAGCAAATGACCCTGACCTAAGATGAGCGCCCGATCGATATATTTTTCTACGCCTGCCAATACATGTGAGCATAAGATAATAGTGCTACCTTGGGCTTTTAGTCTGGCAATACCTTGATAGAAATCTTGGGTCGCGATAGGGTCTAACCCCACCGTAGGTTCATCTAATAATAATAGTTTAGGTTGACCTAATAAGGCTTGGGCTAAGCCCAAACGTTGGCGCATTCCTTTGGAGTAGGTTTTAACGCGTCTCATTGCTGCATGGGCTAAGCCGACTTCTTCTAATAAATCACTGACTTGTTTTTTGTCACATCCTTTGAGTTTTGCAAAGTAATCTAAAACCTCACGTCCTGTCATTTGTTGGTAAAAACTGACATTCTCTTGTAAAAAACCAAGTTGACGACGTAGATGATAAGCATTGTCACCAGTAGGATCATCGCCAAATACACGTACTTGACCTGCTGTAGGTTTAATCAAGCCTAAGATTAGCTTAATGGTGGTTGTTTTACCTGCACCATTATGTCCAAATAGGCCTAAGACTTCGCCTTGTTGTAGGCTGAGATCGATACTCTTTAATGCCTTTACACCTTGGTAATGTTTTTCAGCCTGTTGTAATTCAACAATATTCACTGTGCTTGCTCCATAGGCTGATGCATTAGAGGATAACTATCCATAATCCCTGGGGATTTTAATACGGGAAATTGTCGTTGTACCCAGCGTAATATTTCAATTGCTGGACTATTAAAAAGTAACTTTGCAGTAGGGTATTTCCACAGCAAACGATCAACGCCATCATTAGGTTCATAGGCGACATCACCCTTGCCATCTCCATCCATATCCCAACCAAGGTAATCACTCCAATAATTACCTTGTTGTTTTAGAGACCAATCCTGTGTTCGGTTTGCTACATATTTCACTTGTTTTGTATTACTGACAAAGGCGTTACCGGTAAATGTATTATCTTCTGATCCTGCTGTAAGATGAATGCCTATATCACTTTCAGCTAAGATATTATTATGAATGTCATTAAAAAGAGAGTTGTAGATAAACAAGGCTTTTCCTTCTGGTTGGTAGCGTTGTTGTGAATGTTTCATTTGCGAGTTTCGCATATTCTGTACGCCAATCACCTTATTATTTTTAATGGTGGATTTGGTGATGAAGTTCAGTAACATGCCGTAATTTACATCATTTTCAGAAAGGTTATCGGTCACGGTAAGAAACTTAGACTGCATCAGGGCGTAGCCTGTGCGCGTGTTCTTAGTATGATGCCGTAATTTACATCATTTTCAGAAAGGTTATCGGTCACGGTAAGGAACTTAGACTGCATTAGAGCATAGCCTGTACGCGTGTTTTTAGTATGATTTTTAGTGACGAGATTAGTGTATGAATACATATAATGAATGCCGTAACGTAAATCATGCAAATAATTACCATTCAGTTCATTACCGTTACTGGTATCCATATAAATACCATCTCGAGTATGCCAAATCTCGTTACCTTTAACTAAAGCGCCACTGACATTATATAAATGAATACCATTGCCACGATCGGGTGAGCGAACGGTTTCATTACCTTCAATTGTATTATTGATGATTTGAATATTGGGAGTGCCATCAACCCAAACACCACTACTATTACCTATCAATTGATTATTTTGAATCTGTACATGTTCAGCTTGCGTATTTACAAATATCCCTGCATCTAAGGTTGTGAGGTTGTGTCCCCAGTTTTGGATTTTCAAATTCTGAATAACCACATTCTTAGCGTTTATTTCTAGCGTATGTCCCTGAGCTTGACCGTCTAGTACTGCACCTTTTTTTCCACTTATTTTTAGGGTTTTATCAATTCTGAAATTACCAAAGTAAACACCGGCAGAAAGGACTAGGTGATCACCAGCTTGAGCAATATTTAATTGGTGTTGCAAATCTTGTTCAGGGCTAACCAAAACAACAGATGCATTTGCACTATGAACAAGGCTAATGCCAAATAAAATAAGTACAAAGCTGAGAAGTGTTCTCATAAATTATTCCGTAAAAAACCCGACTTTGAAAATACAAAGTCGGGTTTATACCCGTGACCATTCAAGCTACAGATTTGTAGCACTCATACTGAATACGCTAGCAGCGTTATAATAGTGAGCAATAGAATAACTATTACATCACTATTATGCCTTGCCAGCCCATCCATTATGCGCACCAAAAATATGCATCTTGAATGATAACGGGTATGTTTTATCAAATTATAGTGTTATTGAAGCTACACTATAATTAAACTGATACCAACATACGACCACGCATTTCCATATGTAATGCATGACAGAACCAGTTACAGTAGAACCACTGAACACCCGGTTTATCAGCCATAAAGGTAATTGAAGCGGTTTGTTGAGGACCGACTTCCATTTGTACACCATGATTAACCATACAGAAACCATGAGTTACATCTTCAATCATATCTAGATTAGTAACAATAACCGTTACTTCATCACCCAATTTAACATTGAATTCGTTCATACCGTAAGCGGGTGCAACAGATGTCATGTAAACACGCACTTTATTGCCATCACGAATCACTTTGTTATCAGCTTCAAGTGTGACGCCATCTTTTGCCGCTATGGCACGTGTTGTTGCAAAGTATGGATCATCACGAGTCCAAAGTTTAGCTGGTTTCACTTTACTACGGTGAACTATCATACAATCATGAGGTTCAGCATAAGTAGGACCGTCATGAACTAACTTCATTTCATCACCAGAAATATCAATCAATTGATCATTTTCTGGATGTAACGGGCCAACAGGTAAGAATCTATCTTTAGAGAACTTACATAGTGAAATTAGATATTTACCATCAGCATCACGTGTTTCACCCATTGTGGTGTGATTGTGACCTGGTTGGTAATGAACATCTAGTTTTTGTTCAATGTAAGAACCTTTCTCACCCTTACCATTGTAGAATGCGATTGCTTTTTCGATATTCCATTTACAGATCTGACTATCGATAAATAAAGTCGTATAGGCATTACCACGACCATCAAAGGCCGTATGTAATGGACCAAGACCCAATTCAACTTCAGCAGCTATGGTGTCACGCGGTTCAATTGTACCGGCAAATAAATCATCAAACTTAGCAATTTCCAACATAGAAACGGTAGGAGATAACTTACCGTTCACCACACAATATTGTCCACTTGGATCTGTATTAATACCATGCGGGCTTTTCGGTACAGGCACATAGGCTGTCAATTTAGAGCCTTTACGACCATTAACAACGGGTACATCAGAACCAGCTAATTTTTGGAAGTCTCCAGCAGCAACAGCTGCTTCAATACGTTCAATATTAAAGATAACTAGGTGATCACGCTCATTACGCATCGTTCCAGCTAAATCAAGACCTTCACCTGGCGAGTTATAACAGGTTGAAAATGCATATTTACCGGCGTAATCAGCATCAGTATTATCTAGGTTACCATCTACAATAACCTGCCATGCAACCGTCATTGTTTCAGCATCAATGGCAGAGAACATGGTGTAATACGCTTCCGTATCATCCATATTGCTACCATCATTTGGATGAGGGATAACAAACTCAGCATTAGCAAACACATATTTTGTATGCGGTACTTTTTGTACGCGAAGACCGTGAATAGCCTGAACATTAGGCACTTCACAAATCTTATCTGTCTTCATAATGTCACAACGAATACGCGCTACACGACTATTTGATTTATCATTAATGAAGACATATTTACCATCATAGTGACCATCGGTCATGCTCATATGAGGATGATGTGAATCACCCGCAAGATGTGATGTGTGGTTTAATACTTCTTTACTTTCATTAGTTAAGCCGTAACCTGTCGCACTATCAACATTGAACACAGGAATACGCATTAACTCACGCATCGATGGCACACCAATGATTCTTACTTCACCAGAATGGCCACCACTCCAGAAACCATAGTATTCATCTAGCTCACCCGGTCCAACAGAGTGCACAGCAGTGCCTTTGCCTGCAGCAGCTACGGCTGGCGATGACATCATTGAGCCAAGGCCAGCACCAATAGCGCCGACAGCCCCAACCATTGCCGTAGAACCACCTAAAAATAAGCGACGGCTCATTTTTACATGTTCACTGGCATTTTTATCTTCAACATCTACCGAGGGTAGATTTTTATCATTGGGATCAATCATTATTGTTCTCCTTACTCAAATTATTTCGAACGAATTGTTTCTTGTACAACGGGAATTTCATTTAATACACGATCCATCTTGTGGCGTTTTTTGTACTGTCTAAGCAACGGTGGACATTTCTGTTCATCGTGGAAAGTAACTTGGCAATCCAAGCACCAGTGACACTCATTTGCATTAATCTCACCGGTAGGGTGAATAGCCTGAATTTCACATTCTTGAGCACACACCTGACATTGTGTGCCACATTCTTTACGGCGTTTAAGCCAATCAAATAGACGGAATTTTGAAGGTATTGCCAATGCGGCACCGAGAGGGCAGATATAACGGCAATAGACTTTATTGGTGAATATGGACATGGATAATAGAATGACGGCATATAACACATAGCCCCATTCACGTTGGAACTTCAACATGATGACCGTTTTAAATGGTTCAACTTCAGCATAACGTTCAGCAGCACTCATAGACTCTAATGAGATAGCAAACAGTGCTAATAAAATAAGATATTTCACAGCCCAAAGACGTTCATGTACAGCAAAAGGGAGTTCAAATTGTTTTACTTTGAATTTTCGAGCAGTTTCGTTAATTAATTCTTGTAAAGCACCAAATGGACATAACCAACCACAGAATATTCCTCGACCCCATAGCAATAAGGTCATGGCGACAAAGCCCCAGAGAATAAACATAATAGGATCTAGTAAGAATGTATCCCATTTGAAGTTACCTGTTGCTGCAAAAACAAAGGTAAATACGTTAACAATGGAAAGCTGTCCTAATGTATACCAGCCGATAAAGAACACGGTATAAATAAGGAATGCCTTACGGAATAATTGTAAGAAGCGAGGATGTTTATCTAAATAATCTTGCAGAATAATGACGGTGAACAGCATGACTAAACTTGTCACTAATATAGCAATTTGGAAGGCTTTATTACGCCATACGGATACCCAAAGCGCTTCAGGTTCTGCATCAACAAATACGGGTTGAACGGGCCGTTCTATGTAGTGTTCTAGGGTTTGATAATCCCCAAAAAAACGGGTAAAGATACTATCTAGGGCCCCTAATTGACGACGAACTAATAGCTCCACCTGCCAGGGTGTGCCAATATCGAATTTATACTTGTCACGGACGATAAAGATAACTTTTTCATCAAACTTAGGTGCGCCATCAATATAGATATCGTTAATGCGATGATAATCTGAGTCTCTGAAAATAATAGACTTTTCTTCTTGTTGCACTTGGAATCGGTCAAATATTCCACCGCGAACAAAACCGTTACCTTTAAATGAATAGTCGCCAAATCCCATTACTGCAATGGCTTGGTCGCCCGGTTTTAATTCGGACATTAGCCAGTCAAACTCATCATCACCTAAAACATTTTTCCCAATAGTAGGGATGTTTAGAGGAGCATAATATAAATCGATAAATAGGTTTTTCTTGCGTTCGGAGGCTGACTTTTCATCCTTACTTACCCATTCAGCTTCAGTGCCCTCAAATGATTTGTCTACCTCAGCATAATTTAGTTCTAAATGACGGATAGAGCCATCACCCATAAGCTGTTCCCAGTTTGCTTCGGTGAACACATTAGGCTTAATGGTTGCTGGTAACACAATATTTGTTGCAGACATACCAGCAATACCTAATAGTCTCGCTACCTTCTTCGCTGAACGCATAATGACTTCATTGACAACCATGACGGTGACGGTTGCGCCTGATAATGAGTCAATACTACGCACACCTGATTTTCCAGATTGACCAACAACAATATGTTCCGTCACCTTGGCACCCAGTAATTGCGAGGCAAAATCGAACAGGTGTCGTTCAGGAATACCAACCAATAAAATAGGCTCTTGATGTGAAAGTACTCGGGCAACTTTAATTTCGCCTAAAGTATCCATGGCCACTAATACATTGACTGGCTTACCTGAATAGGCAGGGATGCTAACAACATCATTGGATTCAAAGGTATACCCAATAACCTCATCACCTTTATATATTGTTTTAATTTCAGGTTGATCTTTGGCTATTGGTGTTTTATCAGAAATACGCGTGGCGGTAGGGAATGCAAGCTTTAGTGTTTCTGTTCTCTGAGCTTCCGTAACAGGCGGCATCGCATAGCTAATACCACTTACAGCTAATATGCTGATAGTGACTATAATGCGAAAAATTTGGAGTGGATTTAGCAATTTAGTCATCTCAATAGAATATCGAAGTGACTATACGCTAAAGCTTATCTGCTGGATATGACATAGATCAATAAAGAAGTAGGGCATATCACTTATTTTTCAAAAATGTAATGCGGGTATGAGAATCTAACTTTGAACATTATGAAATCAGTGATGTAACATGGTATCTACCTCCCATCGACTAATAATATAATTGACGATGGAGCCTGTTACATTGCCAATAGTTGCAATGATAATTAAGGCAAGCGGATGCTCTCCTGCGAGTACTAGCGCAGATAAAACAAGCTCTGAGTTTAAAGGTAATAGTGTAGCTGCAAGAAATGATGTTAAGCCTAGCCCCCGAAGGCTTAGCTCTATAAAATACTTAATTAAGCCTGAAGCACTAATAAACTGCCTACGATCATCACGAGGCTTGCTGCAAGTCGTCTGATAATGTGTTTTTCATTAAACAATTTGTAGCCAAGAAATACCTGTAACACCATACCTAATTGGAATAAGGCTAAGGAATAAGCAATAAGTAGTTTTGAGAATACAATCATCGTCATATATTGCATTAGAAAAATAAGAATACCTAAATAAAGAAAGCTATAAACGTGGTCCTTAGAGTGAGCATAGTCTTTACTGAAGTTGTCTTTTAAAAAGGTAAGGTGAGCGAGACAGGCGAGAGGAAAGCCAATTAAGCACCAAAATACGGTTGTTGAAATTGCATCACCTGCCAGCACTGCATTTTTAAGTGGTAATGTGCCAATTGAGAATAATAAAATTGACAGAAAGCGGTATTGAACACCGCGTTCAAATAATAAATGAACGATTGCTCCCCGTTTTTCATTTGTATTCGGAGGGAAAAGGAAGTAACTTCCTAGAACAATAATTCCTACGCCAACAAAGCCTTGGGTACTTGGTACTTCACCTATAAACACCATAGCCAAGAACATTGAAATAACAACTTTATAGGCATTTAAAGGGCCAAAAACAGATAAATCTGTTTTAGATAATGACATCACTAAAAAAAGAGTTCCAGCCATATCCAGTAGTGCAGCAAAGAAGATATTAACCCAGAAGGTTTGATTAAGTTCGAAAGGATTGAATGTCCACAACAGAGGAACACAGATAATGGTGAGGACAAGATAAGATGCCATCACAATAAAAAAGGGATGAAGACCGTGGTGGGCTAATTTCTTTTGGAAAACGTTGGCAAATGATGAAAATAATAATCTGCCAAAAACAACGAATAACTCCACTTAGTGGTGATCCATAGATGGGTGATCATGATACTGGTTTTGCTCATCGACCTCATATTGATTAAACACGCTGTACTTATTGTCTTTATTAAATTGGAATACGATAAAGTTATCCTTTCGTTCACCCATTTCCATGCCGGGCGTACCTACAGGCATATTAGGCACGGAGAGTCCTGCTATATCAGGTTTTTCAGCTAATAAACGACGGATATCATTAGCGGGAACATGTCCCTCGATAATATAACCATCAATAATGGCAGTATGGCAGGATGTCATTTGTTTCGGGAGTTTTACAGCCTGCTTAACACTCGCCATATTGGGTGTTAATAGATCGATCACATTGAACTTATTATCTTCTAGGTGGTTAATCCACTTGTGACAACATTGGCAAGTAGGGCTTCGGTACACTTTAATATCAGTTAGATTTTTCTCATCAGCAACACTATGAAAGGCAGTTATTTGTAATAGTAAAAAAAGTAGAATTCTAGTCATAAATACATTCTAACATTATTGTTTATTCATCCTGACCTAAAATTAAGGATCATTTTATTAAAGATCCGTTCCTTTTTTGCTCTTTCAATCCAAGCATCATGATGACATTTTTTCTGATTCAGAATAGGCTGACCTATATTGCTAAATATTGTTGTTCTATATGTAGATTTTGTTTAGCATGAAAGTATGTCAGGCTAATAAAATTCCATCGATAATGGCAATTATCAGGCTTAAGATGAAAAAGAAACGATGTTTTTTTAAATAGGGACGGACATTAAAGATAATTTGATTTGAACATCCATGTATTAAAATTAACTTCACACCTTAATTATATGTGGCTGCGTCACTATACAATATTATCCCTACATTAAGTATGGATTAGAGGTATTCAATCAATATTTCAGCT
>Ga0209707_1000675_pt1 | contig 20050 bp, 13 predicted proteins | sample EN4Hudsemesocosm_FD_184630 | JGI IMG/M metagenome (GOLD analysis project Ga0209707, IMG submission 184630) | Methane-oxidizing microbial communities from mesocosms in the Hudson Canyon - EN4B Hudson Canyon (SPAdes) (version 2) | ecosystem: Environmental > Aquatic > Marine > Cold seeps | place... | reverse complement strand
TTAAACTGGGCTGTTGCGATACATAATGCTGGGCAATCATCTACAGTTTCTGCTGCACAGGCGGCAATAGATTATAGTGGAGCGGTAGTTGATCTGGATACTTCGGATGGAGCCTGGGGTTCTTGGCCAAGTGGTACTCCTGGTGTATCACAAGGTTGGGGGCATCATACAGATATGGCGTTGATTCGGTCTGAGATTGATACGGATGTTCAAATTACGGTAAGCTCTGTTGATGGTATTGTTGATAATTACGGTATGACTCTGTTTACTGGAATGGAAACTTCAACGGGATCTTTTGCTAGGCATCAGGCGTGGAACGTAGGCTATGTATCAGGTGTTTTTGAAGACCCGGCTATGGGGGATAACCCTTTTGGTGGTTCTGGCTTAACTTATACAACACATGGTGATGAAAGTGTTCTTACTTTTCATGCGTTAGCCAACCAAACATATACGCTTTATCTTGGTGGAAATGAAGTAGGAGGTGCGGGTTTTGGTGATATTGGAGGTTATTCTGTTAACGTTAGTGCAGTGCCAGTTCCTGCTGCAGCCTGGTTATTTGGTACTGGGTTAATAGGTTTGGTATCTATGGGGCGCAGAAAGCTAGCGATAGCTTAATTCTATTTCTGTTGTGATTGTCGTTGGTTGTAAAAAAACTGATTTTGGATGTGGTTCTATTTTTTTAATGGCTATTAACAAAGCACAGGTTGGCAAAAACTAGCCCATCTTGTTCCCATGCTCCCGCGTGGGAATACATATCTGCCTAAGGTTACATCAGGGTTCTCGTTCCCAGCGAATACGCTGGGAACGAGAACCCCGTAGTTTGTTCACAGGCATGTTTTTTTAATTAATGATTATCAGAGAATGCTAGCTTGCAATAAGTTAATTGTTCATTATGGATGAATATTCAGCCAAGGATGGCTGCTCCTGATTTTCTTTAGTACCTATATTTTCTCTACTCTCTGTCTGAAGTTGTTAGCCCTCTTTGTTTTTTTTATTTTTGTCTGTGTTCTTAAGGGCATCTCTATTAATTCATGATTGGCATCTACACGCTTGAAAAAATTCGATAACTTCGTAGAAAACCTTGTTAATAGCCTGTTATTAACTGCAATCTTCGCCTTGTTCTCAAACATTTTCCTGATTACGCATGAGTTTCAGCCATTTTATAAAAACACCTATTCAACTGTGATACGTCATCTCGGCAGGAATTGCCGAGATCCAGGACCCAAGGATGGGGTGATTGTATAAACAAGTATCTGCTAATTATTCAGATAGTACATCCCTATACTCTGGATACCGGCACACATCTGTCGGGAGCAGAGTTGCATTAACCCGAAGGGCATTGGGCAGGAAAGCCCAATGTGAATCCCTGCTAGTATGACGTGGATCTGGTGTGCTGCATATGGCGGAAGCTCATGGGTAATCAGCATTTTTAAGTCAGTAGAGACTGCCCGGATACAAGTAATAAAAAACCAGGGACATCGTCATACAGGCAGGGAGTGCCAATATCCAGAGTAAAGGGATGTGCTTCAGTCATATTAACAATAAGCATTGTGAACATCCTTGTCACTGGATCTCGGCATCCCTGCCAAGATGACGTTTTTTTTGTTTAAAATAAAGGGAAAATGAGCTTAAGTAGGATAAGGCTTAAGCTCGTTTTTATAGGATACGATAGACCTTTAGTGTTAGATAGCTGTTTTAATTCGTCTAATGCCTGGTAAGGCTATTAAAGCAGAGCCAAATAACCAAAATGCTGCTGGGACAGGTACTGGAGCAACAGTTGCTTGAAGTGTGCCTGTAATTTGTGTGTCAACAAATAAGGCATTGTATTGAGCTGTTGCAAGAGTGAAGCTAAATGAATCATTAAATGGAAGGGGGCTTATATTGCTGGTGTTAGTTGAAGCATGGGAGAAATCGGATAAGCCGAGGACATAATCATAATCTGAAAGGGAAATATTAATGTCTGTGTCTGCATCCTCTCCAGTAGCAGAGGTTGATAAGGTATAGCTATAGTCAATGGTAATATCGAAGATATCATTTACATTGGCGGATGTGTTGAGAAAAGTCTGAATAAATGAGCCTAGATATTCAGATGATGCGACCCCGTCGGAAATGTTATCTTCAGCATGGAATACTTGTGTGTAAGCGGTGCCAAAACTATTAAAGTTGCCGAGCGTGCTTGAATGTGAGCTTGATGGGCTAGTAAATTCTGGGGTGTATCCTAAGGTGGAGTCGTATGTGTCACCAAAGTCATCGACAATAGAGCCGCCAATCGTTAGGCCTGCTAAAGAGTCGCTGTTTAGGTTGGTGTTGGTTGCGGTTATTGTGTAAGTGTATGTGGCAGTACTGCTATATGCGCTAGTCGCGTGAGCTGATTGTGCTGTGATACCTGACAATAGGAGTAGGGATAATGGCAGGACTTTATTTTTATGTAATGAATAGTTCATGTGCTTTTCTTAAATTATATTTTTTGAATTGATAGAGCAATCGGATAAGTGAGTTAAATGTTATCTGATTGCTCTTATATTAATTAATTGCCTAAGGTGCCAAGTATTGGTCAAAAGGTAGTAGCGGTGTGGCTGAACCACCTGCCCCTACTGCTGGTATGTTGATGAAGTTTTCTTTTGCCAGTGCAGGGTCTAAAGGATTACCAGCAGTTACAAAAGCTTCATCGCCTTGATGACCGTTAGGGACGATGAGTTCTGGATGATCAAAAGGTGCTTGTTCATAGCGTACACGTTCATCTGTTAAGCTTTTCAAAAACTCGACTAGGTCAGCGCGTTTTTGAGGGTCGCTGTTAATGCCAAGTGTGCTGGACATTAGATGGTGAATTTGAACGTTATCAAAGTTACCGCCTCTGGCATAGAACTCTATAACTTGCTCAAGAGTAGACATGCTACCGTTATGCATATAAGGGCCAGTTAGTTCAATATTTCTTAGCAGAGGTGTTTTAAACGCTGCTTGAGTTGCGGTTGCTAGTTTTAGGCTGCCAGCAGCTGCTTGAGCTGATGCTGGCGTAGGGATGTATGCCCAGCCGTTGTTTCGGCAATTAACATTGCGTAATAAACCTTCTCGGCTACCATCTTGTTCTAGGGTGTCGGCTGCAGAATTAAATGTGTCACCAAATGGGACTGGGATATTCCAGGAAAGAGGTGATTCAAATTGACAGCTGTAAACATGATTGACAGGGTCATCTTTAACACCAGCAGTGTTACCCATTAAGTAATCAATATATTGTGCGCTAAAAGACAAGGGATTATCTAAGTCATCCATTGCTGCAAGGCCTTGATCGGAAGTGGGGTCTCCAACGCCAGTATTAAAGAAACCAAAGTCCATGATTCTATTTTCAAGTTCGTGGTTGGTTTTGCTGCGGAATAATACATTGGCTTCAGGTGTGATAAAAGCATCATCAGCACCATCAAAACCAACGAGTCCCATTGCATTTGGACCTAATGCTCTAAGGCTATGGTTAGGGCCGTAAAATTGGCCTGGTGTTGGGGTAACTAGGGCTGAATTGGTAGCAATTGCATTTGTTGTTAATGTTGGGCCTGCATGACAAAGGTTGCAATGGTTGTTTGAAAACTCTAGTGATCCTCTTATTGCTGCTTCAGACATCCCGCCGCCAATTTCTGGTTTGTATGTGGTGGGGTTTCTAAGTGTTGTATCAACTGGTGCTTGATCAGAAACTAAGGTTGACTCATACATTTGAATGGCCAGGCCAAAAAACATAGGGAAGTTTGCTTCCATTTGATTGTAGGCATTACCTCCTGATGCGGGGGCACCAAAAGCGCCTCTTCGTGTATAAGACCAGTATTTTTTTGCAAATGCTGCACGAATCATAGTCTTGTAAGTAGTGTTTAGTCCGGCTTGTAAATCACCAGTAGCAGATAGTGGTTTATTAAGGTTTAGCGGGCTAAAAACACTATCAGCGGTATGAACTTTCTGGTATTGAAGAGGTTGGCGCATCAGCAGTTTTCTTCCTATATCTGCAATGCTACGGTTACCGCATGTCATTTCAAGTTGGCTTAATGCTGTTGCAACAGCTTGAGATGCCAGAGCAGAGTTTATTAAATGTAATGGCTGTTTTGCCACTCTTCTTCTATTGACTAATACCCAAGGCCCAGCGGCGGTGTCACGGTCTCCCATGTTATTGCTACCGTTAAAGACATTGTTACCGCGACCATCCCAGAAGCTGCGATGATTAAAAACTGCGTTAATAACTGTAGGTGCATTTCGAGGCTCAACTCTTCGTGTACCAATACCGTTTACATTAAAGGTTGGGTCTGCGCTGCGGACGCAATCATCGTTAATGCCAGTAAATGGAGATGCTCCAGTAAAATCACCACCAAAAGTTCCAGATGAAGCAATGCTGTCGTCAGTGGTATGAAGAACTGAGCTAGTCATATCTAGAGGGTTGCTGAATTGGTGTGTAGGGAAGTCGGCAACATTAAGTGTGTAGTTTGGGCCTCCCGAACCAGAAGGAAGGTTATCAAAAGTTTGTCCGCTTGGATGAGGACTTAGTATTCCCGGATTGATTTGATTTGTGACGCGTCTGTCTGCTCCAGCGTGAAAATGACATGATGCGCATGCAACACCATCACTACCAACATTCATGTCCCAAAAAAGAGCTTTTCCTAGTGCAATCGCCATGTCTTCGTTGACGATGATAGGGTCTGCCCCGTCAGTTAACCCCGGGACTGGTGGGGTGGGAACACCAATTAAAGGTACGGTTATGGGGCCGTGAGCAAATGTTGCTTGAGAGATGGCTAATAATCCACCTAGAAAAATTGTTTTTGTCAGTTGCATGATTGCCTCAAAAAATAAAAAGATTTTTAATCTCTGCTATATTTCATAATTAAATCCAATGAAAAAACTTTATGTTTAATTATTGGGGTTCATAAAATGTTATTTGTATCCGTGCATTTCTAGCCTCACCATGTGGCAGTTATTACATCAAGAAAAGTGTTTAAAAAGACTCGGAATCGGTTCTTGATAAATTATCGGGATATTAATGGTTAACCCCGATAAAGTGACTTCCTTTTATTTTGGAAGTTAGAGCCTAAATATGTGTCTTAAGAAACAAAATTTCAGAAGCTCCAGTAAGAGAGTTCTGGTTTTTTAGTAATAAGTAAGTGTTACTGAATTAAGCAATTTTTAAGCCATAACAAATAAACCATAAAAACAATGAGTTATTATGTCAGGCCTAGATATCTGGATGATATTTGTGTGATATGCCTCATGTTTTTATGTTGAATGGCTTGCTTTCTATATATGCTTTATTGTTATTCTGTGGTGATTTTAGTTAAAAAGGGCTATGGTTTTTCCTTCTAAGTAACAAGAGTTAAATTTATTTATTGGTATCGCTACCCTGTCTAAAACCGTCATCTTGGCAGGGATGCCGAGATCCAGTGACAAGGATGTTAACAACGATCACCGTGAAATGACTGAAGCACATCCCTGTGTTCTGGATACCAGCGATCCCTGCTGGTATGACGTGACTGGGGTTTAGCTGGACTCGTAGTTAAATTCTCTTATATAAGGTAGGAGCTGCTGATTTGAGTTGATGAACTCTGAGTCGTAATTACGCCACCTGGCAACTGATGAAGTATATAGTGGTTGGGATACCTGGCTAAAGCTGGGGCTGACAATGTATTTTTTTGCAGCATATTTATGAAACTCGGTAGCTGTTGCGTTTAACTCTAAACCAATAAAATTAAATACGGTGCGGAAAGTTGTTTCAAACTGGCTAACCGCATCTTCATAACGAAATTCTATATAGTCGAGCGTCGTTATGTCTTTAAAGTGCATCCACCAATCCATTGTCTGACAATACAGGTTGATGGTGTCTTGCCAGTCAAATAAATGAACTGTTGTGGGGGATGGGGTCATGATTTGCATAAAACAACTGATGCAAATATCCCTTGGGTCGCGCATCACAAAGAGTATCTTAGCTTCTGGAAATACACAGTTTATTAAACCAAGGTCAAGTGTATTCATTGTGGTTTTATCAATAAATAATTGTTCAGAAAATTCATCACCATAACGTTGTTTTACGTTGCTCCAGTAAAATTGACGTAAATGTTCAAGGTCTGCCGCATCAAGGTTTTTAAGTTGCTCGGGAACGCTGCTTTGATTGTTGGATATTTTGTTTAACTCATTACGTAAGGCAAATATGAAATCTGCTTCGTCAGAGATAAATACATTGCTGTGAGTATCTAAAACTTCTTGAGTTAATGTTGTGCCTGAACGCAAAAAGCCAATTAAAAAGACGGGGGAGGGTTGGTTGGTGTTAGAGCTGGATTGGCTGCATTGAGTAAATAAATCTTTGTGAAATTTAATTTTATTGGTTTTAAGCATTTGTCCAATAAAAGACTTATTCTGTTTTTGTATTGCAGGAAGTTGTTGCGCCAGTTCGGCTGATTTATACAAGTGCGGGAATACTTTATTGTATTCTCTTTTTTTATCTAAAATATTGGCTAATTCTTTGTGAGCTCTGAATTTTTCTTCATTGTTTGCATTCGGTAAATTAATGACTGTTTCTAATCGCTGGGTGGCTGCGTCGGTTTGTCCTTCTCTGGCCTCTAAGATGGCTTGTAAAATATTTAGAATGGGATTTGATGGCGCCTTTTTTAGTGCTTGTAGTCCAGCATTTAAAGCAAGTTTGTTTTTGTTTAGCCGTGAATAGGTGAGGGACAGGATCTGAAAGCCGCGAAGATCATTTTTATTTATTTGTACCGCTTGTTTGGCAAATTCCAGAGAGCCTTGAAAATCATCCCAGAACTGTAATTGCTCAATCATTAATAGGAGTGGTTTGGTGTCACGACTTTTGATGGCTTTTTTTGCTATTCGTTTACAGGCTTTGTGTAATAGATTTAAGCCTTTTTTTCGTTGGCCTTGCCAGCATAATGCCTGACCTAGGCAGGCTAGTGCCTGAGCATCAGCAGGCTTTTCTTTAACTGCTTTTTCAAACCATTGCACTGCTTCGGGCATGTTTTTAGAGTTTATGGCTGCTTGGCCGCGCTGAATATAGTTTGTCATTGTAAGTGCTGGAGAGGTGGTAATTAAGTGACAGAGGGAAATAAATCTAGCAGTATTCTTGCCAAAAAATTATTTAATAGTATTGAAAGTAAATAATCGGCATTCTGATTATTGGGGCTTGAATAAGATGGTTGTGTGTTTTAGTCATTAAGGATTTACAATGTAAAAACCTTAATAATTAAGAATGCCATTAACAATAGGATGGGCAGGTCTTTAGCAACTGGAAGTTATTTATGTCATTAAAACTCTATCATTTTCCTTTTAATGCAATGGGTTCGCCTTGTGAGGTGAAATTTTATTACAAAGATAAGGAAGGGGCTAAAGATGTATCTAAAGACGTTATTGATGATGTGCAAAGGATTGAAAACCGTTATTCGCGGTATAGGGACGATAGTGTATTGTCAGAAATTAACCGAGTGGCTGATAAAGGTGGGCAGATTGCAGTGGATGAAGAAACCGCTGCTCTGCTGAATTATGCTAATACTTGTTATCAACAAAGCGGAGGGTTGTTTGATATTAGCTCTGGAATACTTAGAAGGGCCTGGGACTTTAAAGCGCAAACCATTCCAAAGCAGTCGGAAATAAAGCGTTTGTTAAAGTCTGTGGGCTGGAGAAAAGTTAAGTTACAGGTTGGGAGGGTAAGTTTTTCGGTGCCTAATATGCAATTAGATTTTGGGGGGATTGCCAAGGAATATGCAGTAGATCGTGCGGCTACCATCTGTTGGCAGCGAGGGGTGAGGCATGGATTGGTTAATCTGGGTGGAGATATAAAAGTAATTGGACCTCATGCAGATGGTAAGCCTTGGGTGGTAGGGGTGAGTCATCCTCGTAAATCGGGTGAGTTATTGACGAGTATAAATGTTTATTCGGGGGCGGTTGCCAGTAGTGGTGATTATGAGCGTTGCATTATGATTAACGGCAAACGGTATAGTCATGTGTTAAATCCCAGAACGGGATGGCCTGTGAGTGGGCTTGCATCAGTTACGGTAAATGCTGAGCAATGTGTAATAGCAGGTAGTGCTTGTACTATTACTATGTTAATGGAATCGAGAGGGAAGGCCTGGATAGAAAAGCTGGGGTTAAGGTGTATCTGGGTAGATCAAAATGGAATAGTTGGGGGAGAAGGTTTTAATTAAACTGTGTTATTTAACCTATTTGATTAATTGAAGTGGGTTATTTGCCGTGATTTGTTGTTGAATTATGGAGTTTTTTGTAAGAGTTTATTTGTTTTTAAAGAGTATCAAATAAAAAAAATTGGTTTTGTAAAAGGAGATATTGATTGGTTATTTAATAATCACAGATCTTTGAGTAACTGTAATTGCATGTCCTGTAATGTCAGTAGAAAAGGGTGGCGGGACTTTCTAGCCGCGATTTAACAAGATTTGGTTGAGACTGGAAGCTTTTCCTACAAATGGAAAATTAATTATAATTCTATATGAATGGTTAACTCGTTATTAGATTGTCTCGCCCTCCGTCATCTGAGGTTCCAGGTCTTGGTGCTATTCGTTGTGATAATGCATAAACGCTGCAATTAGCACATAAATTGTATTTACTGTTAGTTGAGTGTTTAGCAAGGATAGGTGCAATAACAAACTAGTGATCAGCTGAAGCAAAATAATTTAGTGGCATGATAGATGCTTTGTTTACACAAAACGCAAATTATTTTTGTGCAATGGTTGGCATTTTTAAAAATTTATTTAACTGCTTTTTTTAAGGAACAAAACATGAAAAAAATAAAATTTCTTGCTTCAACTGCATTATTGGCTTTGTCTATGGGGTCGGCCCAGGCCGTAATATTGACCCCAGATTTGACATTCTCAGGATCTCATTCATTTGATAATCAAGTTGAAACTTTTGAGTTTGATGTCCTTAGCAATGGAACTGTGAGTATATGGACGGATACACTAGTTGATGGCTTTGATACAGAGACTGCTTTGTTTGTTAGAAACACTCAAACAGGTGCTTGGGATTGGTCGGGAATATCTTTTGCAGATGCGACTCAACCATTGGACATTAATGGAGTAAATCAGGGGACAACTAACGATTTTGGCGTGGCGATGAAAAATGGTTTTATATCTGGGGATGCTAATAATCCTGGTTTTTCTGATAATGGCGGTACGGTGGCATTAACTGCGGGTAGTTATTTGTTTGCAGTAACTGAAGCATTTAATATTTCTAATGCTGAATTGTTTGGTGTTGGTACTTTATCTCAAGGGTATACTGATATTGCTGTAGGGTTGGAATGGAGCACTTGGCAACATAATACGGGTGGAGTTGCAAGCGATTACAATGTGTTTGTTAACGGTGATGTGGCAATGCCTTCTGCAGTTCCTGTGCCTGCTGCTGTTTGGCTGTTTGCTTCTGCTATGGCAGGTTTAGGCGTTGTTGGTCGTAAAAAGTCATCTATTTCTGTTGCTTGATTAAGGGTGTTAGGCCGACCAACTTTGGCTATAGGTTTAGCTATGCTATTTGTTTGAATAGTGTTTGTCTATAACGGCTTGTTTGAATGAAATTTTTTTTTGGCATCTGTCTCTGTTTGTTTTTTGCAATAGAGGTAGATGCTACTGAAACAGGTGGTGAGTTTTCTCGCTTCAGTACTCTAAAAAAGACTGATACGGTGAGTGCAAAGCTACAATTACAAGTTTTTCAAGTACCTTTGTCTGATGTATTGGCTGAAATTACTTTAAAAACTGGGGTTTCGGTGCATTATTCAGTATTGCCTCAGGGGCTCGTTTCGGCAACATGTGCTGGCTCGACAGTAGAAATTTTGTTGAAATGTTTACTGGGGAAATCGTTAAACTTAGTCTTTAGGTATTCAGAGGATAAGGGAGTTGAAGGTCAATCTGGATTGCTCAAAGAAGTCTGGGTTTTAGGGAGTTCTTTGGATCAATCGCCTGAAATGACGCTTTGTAATCCTAAAAATACAGAGGCAAAGGTTAGCCTAGCTGTGGCGGAACCGAATAAAACGAAACAATTAGATGTAACGCTAGTTGAAAGTTTGTTTTCAAGAATTAAAGTGGGAACCCCTTTGCAAAGAGCCGATGCAATCTCGGCTTTAGCGACAGGGATGTCTATAGAAAATTCTGATGTGCGAAATGTTTTATTAAAAGCACTGGATGATGAGTCGGCAATAGTACGAGTCCAGGCCTTGTTTGGCTGGGCGTATCGAGAAGGAGGAGACGCTTTGCCTGAGCTATTAAGAGCATTGCAAGATGTTGATGTTAATGTAAGGATGAAGGCGGTAGATTTGAGTCAGAATTTAAACTTATTAATGCAAGCAGCAGTCGACCCTGATAAAAGGGTCCGCCAATTTGCACTAATGAAGCTAGAAGCAATTGAACAATACGGTGTTGTTGAATAGCTATTAAAATAAACATTGTTAAATTTAGTTAGAAACTAAGTTTTTAAAATTAGAAAATTAAGGAATATTATGAAAAGTACAGCTATTAAAGCTACACTAACTATTGTGGTAATGGCTTTTTCTGCTATGCATGCCACTACGGCATATGCACATGAGTTAACGTTTAAATCATTAACGGGTGGAGCACAGGCTACAGATGTGTGGCAGGTTTCGTGTACCTCTGAACCTCTTGAAAATCCACCAGAGTCTTTTAGATTTGCTTTTCAAATAAGAGATAAATTTGCTGGAGCTTCGAAAATGAGTGCTGTAGTTTTAAAAGACGGACAGGCATCGACGACGACAGACATTGCGTCTGGAGATGTTGGGTATAGTGATTTTGCTTATGTTAATGGTGGAAATGGTCTTTATACCATAATAGTTAATCACACATTAGCAGCAGGATTTGATTTCTATGACTTACAATATCATTGTGAAAATGTAAATGGAGCTCATACGGGTACATTAGACCCTGATTTCCCTATTCAAGACCAATAAGAATTTTTTTGTAGTGTATTTATAATGTATAAGTGCCCGCATTTTTGCGGGCATTTTTGTTTAAATTGCTTTGTTGCTTGGCTGTAATATATACGAAACGAGCATTATCTTCAAAACTATTAAATGGATAAGTTAAAAAAAGGCTATAAGATTAGTAAAAAAATATTTCTCGTAATTCTACTTGGTTTTTTGACAGAGAACAGTTTTGCATTAGAAGTGGGAGACCTGGCACCTGCTTGTCTGCTGAAAAATATAAAAAATACGGAGCAAGAGGTTAGTTTTAAACAGTTTTCAGGTCAAGTAGTTTATGTGGACTTTTGGGCGTCCTGGTGCGGTCCTTGTATTGAATCCTTCCCTTATATGAATAGTCTAGAGCGTAATTTAAAAGAACAAGGTCTTGAGCTTGTCGCTATAAATCTAGATGAAAATATTGAAGATGCTGAAGAGTTTCTTAATAGAATACCAGCTAATTTTAGCGTGGTATTAGATGAAGAACAACAATGCGCTAGGGAGTTTGATGTGCAAGCAATGCCTTCTTCTTATCTAATCGATCGTAAAGGAATTGTTCAGCATATACATTTGGGTTTTCGTTCTGGTGAAGTAAAAGAATTACAGGTCATGATTGATCGTTTATTGGCTGATAAAAAATAAAACTAGATTTAAGGTAGTGAAGTAATGGTAAGTTTTCCTTCTAAGTAACAAAGGTTAAATTTACATGTATTTTCGTAAGCTCCACTAAAACCGTCATCTTGGCAGGGATGCCGAGATCCAGTGACAAGGATGTTAACAATGATTTTCGTTTAAGTGAGTGGAGAACATCCCTGTGCTCTGGATACCAGCGATCCCTGCTGGTATGACGTGACTAGAATGTAGTAAATGGTTGAAGCTTATGGGTATCTGGAAAGCTTTTTTTAGATTTAATATAATAATAAAAATTTTATGATTGCAAAGCTACAAATTTTAATTTTTGCTGTATTACTTTCCGGGTGTTCAGTTGCTCCATGGGAGCGTGGGAATTTAGCTAAGCCACAAATGGCATTGGATAGCCATCCTACACAGACTGAGTTTAGAGGTCATGCTTATGGCAGTCGAGAGGCGGCAACTGGTAGCAGTGTAGGTGCAGGAGGCGGTTGTGGCTGTTACTAAAAAAAGAAGAGCTAAACAGAAGCGATCTCAAAAAAAAGTTGGCTCTGCCTTACAGGCATTGACTACAGCAGCAATGGTGTTGCCAGGTATGCTTTCGCCTGTACAGGCTTCAGATGAAGAAGTGACTATTCAATATGGACATTATGAGGAAACCAAAAGAGATATTTATGGGGTTCATATCCCTAATGACCCTGTTACTGGTTTCCCCGCTCCGGATAAGATAAAAATACCAAATATTATGAAGCCTATTACAGTCGATAGCCTTCATGCTCAGGCAAAAACACGTTTTTTAGATCGCTTTAAATTTACAGCAAATTATACGGAGGATACCTGGTCTGGTGCATCACCAATAGCCACCGCCCCCGTTGGCTTTTTTGCAAATCACTTGATTGAGGAAGCTGATCAGGTGACTGGCGCATCACCTTATCTTGCGAGTTTGAGTCAAATGAATTTTGATGAACAATTGAACCCGCTTATGATTGATGGTTTTGATCCTTTTTCTGGCTTTACTTATGCGAATGGAGAGCAATTAGTTCATACACTGGCAATGGCTTCACCAGAAACGCGTAAGCAGGGGGATTTCAACCTTACTTATGAGTGGAATAATGCTACTGCAAGTGTGGGAGGCGGAATTTCAATTGAAAATGATTATGAGTCCCGTTTTGTTAATTGGGGCGGGACGCTGGATCTTAATAGTAAATTAACAACATTAAGCTTTAATCAGAGTTATACCAATAGTACTACTTCTGCATTACTAGATCATGATGCTATTCCATATTTGAATAGGTTTGCCTATGAAGACCAGATAGTGGGGACCTCTCCTAAAGTAAGAGTAAGTGTCCACAGTACACTGTTTGGTGAAAGAGAGGATTGGTCTACTGGTTTTGGTATTACTCAGGTATTAGGTAAAAATTCACTTATTGAAATCAGTGCGAACTATACTCGTAGTAAAGGGTTTATGGAAAACCCTTATAAGGCTGTTTATGTGTTTTATGTTAATCCAGCAAATGTAGTTGCTCCAGGAGTATTAGGTGGAGGAGTTATTGCGTACCTTGAAGAGAGGCCAGATGAAAGAAACCAATGGACAATTAACACTCGGTTTGTTCAACATATTGAACCATTGAATGCTGCTTTAAATATTAATTATCGCTTTTTTGATGATGACTGGGGAATTAATGCGCATACCCTTGAAGCTGATTGGGTGCAACCTTTAGGGCGTGGATGGACTATTACTCCAACAATCCGCTATTATTCACAAGATAGAGCAGATTTTTATCATCCCTATTTAGTGACCAAAAAAAGGAAGACTAATAATAAGGCTGAGGATTATGCCAACATTCCTGAACAGTATTTTTCTAGTGACCATCGCTTATCAGGTTATGGTGCGTTAAGTGGTGGACTGGTATTAAGCAAGCAATTTTCCAAAGGTGTTAGTCTGGAAATGGGTTTTGAATATTATACTCATGAAGGCGCGTTAAAATTAGGGGGGGATGGAGAAGATGATTATGCAGATTTTAGATCATATTCTGCTAATGCTGCTTTAAAAGTGGATTTATCAACCGTTGGTCGAAGTATTGCTTATAGTGACCATGTGCATAATCATATGGATCACGGTGCTCCTGCACCGGCAGGTGTGATGTCTGCACATATGCTAGGAAATGCTGGTGAATGGATGATAGGGTATAAGTATATGTATGGTCGTCAGGCGGGCGATATGTTGCAAGGAAATAATAAAGTCAGTGATAGTGTTATCCTGGCGTCTGATTCCAACTGTGGTGGTAGTCAGTGTTATGTGGCTACAGATGATATGACCATGCATATGCATATGTTTAATATTATGTATGCACCCACTGATTGGTTAAACTTGATGTTGATGCCTACGTTTGTTGATATGAGCATGAATATGCGTAGCCTGGATGGTGCGCCATCACCAGGGGCAGCTTCAGGAGCTGCTACAAATAATTATGCAGAAGTCGTCCATGCTAATCATGAGCATATGACAGGAGGGCTAGGAGATACCAATATATCTGCATTATTTAAATTGTATGACAATAATACTCATCATTTACATTTAGGACTTGGTGTCAGTGCACCAACAGGTGATGTGAAAATAGAATTAAGACGTACGCATAAAGTAGATTTGGGTATGATTCATTATGGTATGCAGCTAGGTAGTGGTACGTGGGATTTTACGCCTAGTCTAACTTATACAGGACAAGTCAATAAATGGTCTTGGGGCGCGCAGGCTAGTGGTATAAAAAGACTGGAAAGGCAGAATGAAGTAGGTTATCGATTAGGTGATAAGTTTCAGTCAACGGCCTGGGGAAGTTATAAACTGCTAAACTGGTTGTCGATGTCTGTGCGTGGTGTATATACCTCCCAAGGTTCTTTGCATGGTGAATATAACAAAGATCACAGGCCGATTGGCCCAATGGATTCACCTGAAAGTTACGGTGGTGAGTACTATGATCTTGGTTTTGGTATTAATGCAATGGTTCCATCGGGTGACTTGGCGGGAAATAGTTTAAGTGTCGAGTGGCTGCAGCCAATGGAAGATGATGTGAATGGTTTTCAATTAGAACGAGATGGTGCCTTGTCAGTCAATTGGGGTTATGCCTTTTAATTATTAGATTAAACAAACCATAAAAAATGTACATGGCTATTAATACACAGGTTAAAGCGGACATTGACCAACAACTTCTTAGTAGTATTTGAGATCTTTTCGATAGTAGGAGGGGCCTATTGGCCGCGAATGCTCTTAATCTTGATATGGTCGCGGCCAATAGGCCCCTCCTACCGATAAGAATATCTTAATATTCCTACCTTTTTTAGGCAGGTTTATAAATAAATCGTTAGTTTGTATTGATCATTAGCCAACTTTTCACAGAAACAACACATAATAAATAGAATGCTACATTAACTAACTGGTAAGCTACGTTTGTCTGTTTTGTGTTAAATTACAAAATATTGCAAGTAATTTTAAGCCAGCATCTAAAATTACTTTTCTACTGCATTTGAATAAAACTTGAATATGAATTCATCTATAAAAGAAAACCTGGGATTGTATGTCTCTTTGTGTCTAGTTGCTTTATTACTGGGCTTTATGTTTAGTAGTGCGTTGACACATATGACCAATTCATGGGGCAGTGAAGAGTATAGTCATGGGTATCTAATTCCTGTTATCTCTTTTTGGTTTATCTGGACTAATAGAGTCGCAGTTAGGCAGTACTTAACCCGTGGAAGCTGGTTGGGTGTTTTTGTCGTTATTATCGGTTTATTTGTTGGCTTAATGGGAGAGTTGGCATCACTGTATGTGGTGACTGAATATGCCTTTTTATTAATTTTATATGGTTTGAGTCTTTCGTTAGTTGGAATCAAAGGTGTGCGCATACTCTGGTTTCCATTAGCCTATCTGTTTTTTATGATTCCGCTGCCTAACTTTTTATACAATAACCTTTCTTCTCAGCTGCAGTTAATCTCTTCTCAGTTAGGCGTAGCCGTTATTCGACTGCTTGATATCAGTGTATTTTTGCAAGGTAATGTGATCGATTTAGGGTCATATAAATTACAAGTGGTTGAAGCTTGTAGTGGTTTACGATATTTATTTCCTCTTACCAGTTTTGGTTTTTTGTGTGCCTATTTCTTTCGCGCAAAGTTTTGGATGCGTACGGTTGTATTTTTAACCACGTTACCCATTACTGTCATCATGAACAGCTTTAGAATAGGTGTTATTGGTATTTTGGTGGAATATTGGGGGATTGAACAGGCTGAGGGCTTTTTACATGACTTTGAAGGCTGGATTATTTTTATCGGTTGTTTAGGGGTTCTGTTTGCTGAAATGTGGTTGATGACTAAGCTGTTTATGTCAGGGAAATCTTTTTCCCAGGTTTTTGTGGTTGATGTTGATATTACTAATGCGCCTATAGTTGATAGTAATAAAGGGACAGGAACTAATAGCCAGTTTTTTGGGCTTTCAACATCCTACATTACTGCATGTGCTTTGTTGTTACTGATGCTACCACTTTCTGTGTTACTAGGCGGCAGGGAAGATATTGAGCCTGATAGACAACGCTTTACAACATTTCCATTGCAAGTTGAATCATGGAAAGGTGTTGAAGTAGGTATGGCACAAGAATTTATAGATACGTTGAAGTTTGAAGATTATATTATTGGAAACTATTCAAAAAAAGGCGACAGACTGCCTGTTAATTTTTATGTTGCCTATTATGCTTCGCAACGTAAAGGTGCATCGGCCCATTCCCCTAAATCCTGTATGCCTGGAGATGGTTGGCGAATTGGTGATTTTGAGCAACGTCGAATTGGCTCTCATGTAACGGCAAAAGGTGAGCCCCTTGTGGTCAATCGTACAGTGATCAGTAAAGGTAATAATAGACAGTTGGTTTATTACTGGTTTCAGCAACGTGGAAGAATTATTACTAATGAATATTTGGTGAAATGGTATTTATTTTGGGATGCTTTAACACAGCAACGGACTGATGGTGCATTAGTCAGGTTGGTGCTTACTTTACCAGAAGGAAGTAGTGAGATTGACGCTGATAAAAAAATGGCTGAATTTTTAGATGCAGTCTTTCCTAAATTGGAAAATTATGTGCCTAGCTAATAATTTTTTTTGATTTTCAACTAGTATTAAGTACATTGTTCCTAAAAATAGACGCAGTAGATTCTCATTATCAAGAAGTACAGTTTAATTGTGCTAACCCTTTGTAAAATAGGGATGTAAGACTTGAATGATCATGTGGATTACCCTCAATCTATCGCTGGGAACTAAACTAAATTTAAGCAAAATAATAACAATAAATGGTTTTTTTCTTTTCTTTTGTCATCTCAATTGTCATCAGCCTAGCTCTGATACCGCTGTTAATGCGGTATGCCGGTTTTTTAAATATGCTGGATGAGCCTGGTGAGCGAAAGGTTCATGCAGTTGCCATTCCTAGGTGTGGTGGTGTAGGGCTGGCTATTGGTGCGGTTGTCGCTATTTTGGTTTCTGTTCCATTAGAAAGGGAGTTGCTGGGGCTAGTTGCGGGTAGTTTAGTTATTGTTGTCTTTGGCTTTCTGGATGATCGCTTTGAATTGAATTATAAATGGAAGTTTATAGGTCAATTTCTTGCTGTATTTATTGCCATGTATGGAGGACTGTATCTTTCCTTTATTCCATTTGCAGGAATGGAACCAGGGCCAATATTTATTACCCTGCCTTTAACTGTGATTTTTGCTATTGGTGTAACCAATGCGGTTAATTTATCAGATGGTTTAGATGGATTGGCAGCTGGCATTATGTTGATGACTTTTGCTGCTATTGCCTTTTTGGGTATTGATGGTCAGGGTGTTGAAGTTACCGTGATGGCTTTGGCTGTTGCAGGAGGAATTGTTGGCTTTTTGTGGTTCAATACTCATCCTGCTATCGTTTTTATGGGCGATACAGGAAGTCAGTTTATCGGTTTTATGGCGGTGTTTCTTTCTATTTACTTGACTCAGGATGTGATTCAAGTCTTGAACCCAGCATTGCCACTGTTACTACTAGGTTTGCCGATATTAGATACATTGTTAGTGATGGTGCGAAGAATTAGGGCTGGAAAATCTCCATTTTCACCTGATAAAACGCATATTCATCATCGCTTTATGCAGTATGGTTTTTCTCATGCAGAGGCTGTGGGTTATATTTATCTGTTACAGAGCATTTTTTTGGCTTCTGCTTTTATCTTTCGATATTCTTCAGACCTTGTTGTCATTGGCATCTATTTAGCAATTTCTGCAACAATTTTACTTTTTTTCTATTGGGCAGAGAGAAAAAAGTGGCGTCTACATAATATAGTTGAAGGACAAGATAGACGTGGTATTAGTTGGTTGAGAAGTGAACGTTTATTTCATTTCTGTCGACATTACATTAATTATGCCTTGGCATTTTTTCTGTTAACTCAATTGAGTTGTTTGTACGACCGCATAACAACAGGTATGACAACTGAAGCCTATTTTCTAATGTTATGTGGCTTGGGCATGTTTTTTATTCTGCCCAAATATGTACAGGATATCTGGATTCGTTTTAGCATTTGTATTTCAGCTATTTTTGCCAGCGTAATGGCATCAGAATTTCCTGAAATGATTATTCATACTCACTGGGCAATGGATGCTTTTTTATTGGTATTAATCGTTGTGGTATCAATTGCTATTCGTATCACACGTAAAACAAAATTTAGAGTCACTACCCAGGATGTTTTAGTGCTATTGTTTATAATTGCTAGCATTTTGTTGATAGATTTAAAATGGGTTGAACATGTCACTTTCAGGTTGTTTTGTCTGGTTTATGCTTTAGAGTACTTGTTACATCGAGACATTTATAAGTTTAGGTTAACCAGATATTTTTCAGCAATATCCGGGATCGTCATATTAACGATTATATTTCCAACATTGAGTTTTAGTTAATTAAATATCTAAATACATATTAGATTACGTAAAAGTTTCAGCATCTTTTATAATAATGCCGAATTAACCTATATGCGTCATCTCGGCAGGGATTGCCGAGATCCAGAATCCATGGATGGGGTGATTGTATAAAAAGTATTAGCTAATATTTAGATCGTACATCCCTATACTCTGGATACCAGCGATCCCTGCTGGTATGACGTGACCCGAATGTAGATTAAATGTCTGAAACTTATGGGTATCAGGAATACAAATATATGGACATAAATTTTTTACTTAAAAGAAGGTTATGTTATCGTTAAGTCTTAAAAGCCCTCTCCTGCTGGAGAGGGAGGGGTGAGGAGAAATAAAACAATTCCCTTCTTCTTTAATGTTCTCTTATAAATAAAGAGATAAAAAAGAAATTTTGAATTACATGCTATTTATTTTCTCCTCTCGGCAATTGCTCCTGCATTGCTCTACCTCCTGCATCCATGCAGTCGACCCAAACCCTCTCCAGCAGGAGAGGGCTTAAGAGTCACACTTAACGGTGACATAACCTAAAAGAAAGATAGAAAAATTGAATTAGAAACGGGCAAGTTATTTTTAAGTTAGTTATAAATGAGGAAAAAAATGTTGGGTAAAAAGGTTTTAACGTTATGTTTAGGGATTAGTTTATTGTCTTTAGCTGGCTGTGATGGTGCTGAAGATCGTGAGGCAAAATACCTTAACAAGGCACAGACATATTTTGATGATGGTAATTATGAAAAAATGCGTGTTGAGTTAAAGAATGTATTGCAAATTAACCCTAAAAACATTGATGCCCGTTACTTGACGGCTCTGGCAGCAGAACAAAAACAGGATTGGCGAAAAATGTTCGGTAACTTGTCGGCTGTGGTTGAGGCAAAACCGGATCATTATGCTGCTCAATTAAGGCTTGGTAAATTATTGTTATTTAGTAAAGATAATGTAAAAGCTTCTGAGAAGGTTGAACTGGTTTTAGCTAGCGAACCAAATAATCCAGATGCCTTGGCCTTAAAGGCGACAATTCATTTATCAAAAAAAGAATTAGTTGAAGCAAGAGCATTGTTAAATAAAGCATTAGTGGCTGAGTCTGGACATTATGATGCTTCTTTACTGATGATTAAGTTGCTTGGGGATGAGGAAAAACTGGCTGAAGCGAAACAAATTTTAGAAACTGCTTTGGTTGCCCATCCAGATAAATTAAAACTGTCATTGGTAAAAATAAATATACTGATGATTGAAGAGAAGAAGGATGAAGCAGAAGCTTTATACCAGTCTTTGTTACAGCGTTTTCCTGAAAATGAGAGCCTATATTACAATTTGACTAAGCTTTATATCGCCAGAAAAAAGATTGATCAAGCTGAAGAGGTATTAAAAAACCTGGTTAGCCAAGTGCCTGAGAAAGATCAGCCTAAATTTGTTTTAATTGAGTTTTTAACTCGTCAACGGGGTGTTGAGCAGACTGAAAAAGAGTTAGACCGTTTAATCAGTGAAAACCCGGATAATTTTGGTTTCAGGTTTGCAAAACTG
>Ga0209707_1000673_pt1 | contig 20080 bp, 16 predicted proteins | sample EN4Hudsemesocosm_FD_184630 | JGI IMG/M metagenome (GOLD analysis project Ga0209707, IMG submission 184630) | Methane-oxidizing microbial communities from mesocosms in the Hudson Canyon - EN4B Hudson Canyon (SPAdes) (version 2) | ecosystem: Environmental > Aquatic > Marine > Cold seeps | place... | reverse complement strand
TTGAATATTGAACAATAGCAGCCACATCGCCACCTGACTTTTTTACTGCGTTTTTGTATTCAATGGTAGCAGCCTTATATTGCCCTTGTTCTTGATAGACTCTGGCTCTATCAAGGTGCATGGCATTAGTTTGTTCATTGTTCGTATCATCACAAGCAGACACTAATACGACTACCAAAATACCCAGTAAGCGAAGCCCCATTTTAATTAAACCCATTTTACTCTGTCCTGTTGGTTTTCTAATAATTGTTTGCGGCTAAGGGCCACAAACAATATTTGATATTATCAATTAGCCCATTACTACAAGCTTTCTATCACCTATTCAACACCAAAAATCATAGTCAAATGTACCCAAGCTAACGCTCAGGTTAAGTAGTTTGAATATTTTTAAATATGTTAAACTTAAGCAATCACGATACAATGATATCTAATTAAGCTAGCTCCACTTTCCATAAACAGGCTTTAAAAGCCATATCATAGTACTTAATATCTTTAGCGACATGAACTTGAATTCACAAAGAGCGACCAGATAAACCTAAGCTTAGCTTCCTATTACTTCTAAGCATAAGCCGCTTAAATAAAAATACACTATTCCACGGTATAAAAATTTATAACAGTAGCCTAGCACATAAGTACCGTTTCCAATTTTAAAAAATTTTCTTACTGCTTAATTTTGGCTATTTTTTTCCGCGTTTGATGAAACTTAACAATTCTGGTGCCACACTTAACACTTTTTTGGAGATCAACTCAATAAATATAGGACTGACCAAAATTGTTTGCCGTAACTCTGCTCCCTTAAAATAGAACAACCTCCTCCTTGATAATTGCCTCAATTACCCCCCCACAATCAAAGAAAGAAATCCACAAATAAGGTATCGATACTAGGGTAGCTATATATCTATGTTCATTGCCTACCAATAAACAATTGCATTTTATCTACACTCGCTCTCATGCCGAACGACCTTTTTAATGGAAGGCCGCCCCAGTTCGTTATTTGACTTCGCCCCAGTAAGGCTTGTTAAACGATTACCTGTATAAGCCCACATCTTTAATACATAACAGCCAGATTCAAGCCCACTAGAAGAAAAAGGACGACTAGACTTATACTCTAAATCTAATCATTCTTTATTAATTCAGGTAGTTTTCTAAGAGGATAATACTGAGACGAAAGACGTCAATTACGATAACAAAGCTAATTGCGACCTATTGATAAATAGTCTAAACCATAACTTCTAACAATTTCTGGGTCATACAAATTTCGCCCATCGATAATAACAGGCGTTAGTAATTTGGATTTAATTTCAATGTAATCAATCGCCCTGAAAGCTTTCCATTCCGTACAAATAACCAGTGCATCGGCACCATCAAGAGCAGCATCTTTTGAGTTCACTAAAGTTAGACCATCACGATCACCATATATCCTATGACACTCTTCTCTAGCTTCTGGGTCAAAAGCTTTAACCTTACCGCCCGCAGCCCAAATAGACTCCATCAATACACGCGATGGAGCCTCTCGCATATCATCGGTATCTGGCTTAAATGACAACCCCCAAACAGCAATGGTTTTACCTTTTATTTCACCTTTAAAATAGGTATTAAGCTTTTCAAATAAACACAGTTTCTGACGATTATTAACATTATCAACCGCCTGCACCAACTCCGCTTCATAGCCCACACTTGCCGCTATTTGTGTTAATGCCTGAACATCCTTTGGAAAACAGGAGCCACCATAACCGGCACCGGGATAAATAAACTGGTAACCAATTCTAGGGTCTGAACCAATACCCAAGCGTACCGCCTCTATATCTGCATCTAAAAGTTCAGCTAGACGAGCCATTTCATTCATAAAACTAATTTTTGTCGCTAACATAGCATTAGCTGCATACTTTGTAAGTTCAGCCGAACGAACTCCCATGAACATGACTTTGTCATGATTCCGGTTGAATGGCGCATACAGTTCACGTAGAGGCCCTTTAGTCGCTTCTTGTGAAATACCAACAACTATACGATCAGGTTTCATAAAATCGCCAACTGCAGCACCTTCTTTCAGAAACTCAGGATTAGAAACCACGTCGAAATTCAAATCCAAGCCTCGCTCATTTAGAACTTCTTGAATTTTAGCCGTGACTTTATCAGCAGTCCCTACCGGAACAGTTGATTTATCAATAACAATTTTCTCATCTGTCATATAGGTAGCAATAGTTTCTGCTACTTTTAGTACATACTGTAAATCAGCTGAGCCGTCTTCATCTGGAGGCGTTCCAACTGCAATAAATTGTAATTGTGCGTGATTAACGGCTTCTTCAGCACTTGTAGTAAACCGAAGGTTTCCTGTTTTAAAATTCGTTAAAACAACCGATTCCAAACCGGGCTCGAAAATTGGAATTTCACCTCTATTCAATTTAGCTACTTTTTCCTCATCGACATCAACGCATATCACATCGTGTCCAACATCCGCTAAACATGCGCCTGTCACCAAACCTACATAACCTGTACCAAAAATTGAAACTTTCATACTATTCCTTTATGACTTTTATTCACTAAATTCAATATAACATTGAGCACTCAAATATTGATATATTTCTTTTGCCGCATCTTCTACCGACATCACAGCTGTATCAATAGTAATTTCAGGAGATATTGGTGGTTCATACACAGAGTCTATTCCCGTAAAGTGTTTAATTTTACCTGCTCTTGCTTTTTTATATAAGCCTTTTGGATCTCGTTGCTCACACACCTCTAACGAGGTACTTATATGAACCTCAATAAACTCCCCAACAGGAAATAAAGTTCTCACCATTTGTCGGTCTGAGCGAAAAGGAGAGATAAATGAAGATAGTACAATCAATCCAGAATCCACAAACAACTTACCAACCTCACCAATCCTCCGAATATTCTCAATACGATCTTGAGTCGAAAACCCTAAATCTTTATTCAATCCATGACGAACATTGTCGCCATCTAGCAAGTAAGTATGTTTGTTATGCTCATACAATAAACTATCTAGTGCATTAGCCACCGTAGACTTCCCCGCACCACTCAAGCCTGTAAACCAAATTATGCAAGGTAATTGTTGCTTTTGGTTTGCTCGGTCATTACGCTGAACAAGGTGTTCATGCCAACGAATATTTTTTTTTGTATCGCTCATATTTAATTCCACTTTAGCATTCTTTGCTTGAGGTAGATTTTGATTGCAATTACCCCCCAGATGAAGCCCCTAGGGCCCACAGTTTAGCAACACAAAATAAACATCTCAAAAAATCATCCTAACATTAGTGGAAACATACAAGCTATGGCATACTTACATTTTATAATTCGAATTTTTAATTTTAAAATAATAAAAGTATAGCTATCAAACCTTCTAACTCTATTTATATCTACACATAACTTATTGAGTTTATATATCAAACAAGTTCGAGGCTGTTGATCTTTTTTTGTTTTAAGTGAGTATCAACTTGTAGAAATATCTCAGAATTTAGAGTCTGAAAATCATAAAAAAACTAGCACTCTAGAATCGATTTATTAAAAGTGATCTCTTAATAATGAAGAATCACTTTCAGCTTAACCGTGCCACACATCTGTTTTAATTTACAAAAGGGAAAATATATATGACTACAGAAACACAAGAACACTCAACAGTGGAAGTCGGCTCTAACCGCTCATTTGGTTTTGTTTTTACTACTGTATTCACCTTGATAGGCTTGCTCCCACTTTTCAATGACAACCCCGTTCATATTTGGTCCCTAATTATTGCTGGCATATTCTTCGCTTTATCGATCGCAACACCCAACACACTAAAACCTCTAAATATACTCTGGTTCAAATTTGGACTTCTAATAGGTCGATTTATCAACCCTATCGTAATGTTTGTAATTTATGTTGTTGCTATTCTCCCTATGGGACTATTACTTAAACTTTTCAGAAAAGACTTACTGTCACTGAAATTTGATAAGTCTGCATCGTCCTACTGGGTAAAACGCCAACCTCCTGGTCCAGCACCAGATTCTCTGAAAGATCAATTTTAAAAAACGGAAGTCCTATGATAGTTAAAGAGTTATGGAAGTTCATGCGTGCGCGCAAAAAATTCTGGTTACTGCCAATAATGGTTATATTATTTTTACTTGGTGGTTTGTTAGTACTTGTAGAAGGCTCAGCTGTAGCACCATTTATCTACACATTATTTTAGACAAATAGGGAAATATCACCATGAGAGTACTTGGAGTTTCGGCCTTTTACCATGATAGCGCCGCCGCATTAGTCGATAATGGAAATATCATCGCTGCCGCTCAAGAAGAACGATTTACACGAAAAAAACACGATTCAAGATTTCCGAAAAGTGCTATCCAGTATTGCCTAAAAGAAGCTAACCTTCATCTAGAAGACATCGATTTTATTATCTTTTATGACAAACCGTTTATTAAGTTCGAGCGCTTGTTAGAAACTTATTTAGCCTATGCTCCAAAAGGATTTAAATCCTTCCGAATGTCTATGCCCATTTGGATTAAGGAAAAGTTATTCCAAAAAAATCTATTACGTAAAGAATTCGAAAAATTTGATTCAAATATCGACTGGGAAAAAAAGCTATTATTTTCTGAACACCACCTCAGTCATGCTGCCAGTGCCTTTTACCCATCACCTTTCGAGGAAGCTATTGTTCTTACCATGGATGGCGTTGGGGAGTGGACGACAACTTCAGCAGCAATTGGCCGAGGAAACGAACTTAAGATACATAAAGAAATTTTTTTCCCTCACTCTATAGGTTTGCTTTATTCTGCTATCACTTATTATATCGGCTTCAAAGTGAATGCTGGCGAGTACAAAGTAATGGGATTAGCCCCCTATGGGAATCCTGTTTACAAAGATCTAATGATCGACAAGTTAATGGACCTTAAAGAAGATGGCTCCTTTAAGCTCAACATGAAATACTTCAATTACTGCACCGGCCTAACAATGACCAACGCTAAATTTAGCGAATTATTTGGCCAACCAGTACGCGCAAAAGAAGAAGACCAACTTGAGCAATTTCATATGGACATGGCAGCTTCAGTACAAGCTGTAACTGAAGAAATTGTCGCACGTCTCGTTAAAAGTTTAGTTTCTGAAACTGGCATAGAAAATGTCTGTATGGCTGGTGGTGTCGCTTTAAACTGCGTCTCAAATGGCAAATTAATTAGAGAAGGAATTGTAAAAAATCTTTGGGTACAACCGGCAGCAGGGGACGCTGGTGGGGCATTAGGTGCCGCTTTACTTGCACATCATTGTTACAAGAATCAACCCCGCGTAGTTGATACTGAAAAACTAGATTCAATGCATGGCTCTTACTTAGGGCCCGGGTATGAACAATCTGAGATTGAAGAACAACTGTTAGCATGCGGAGCCAAATTCGACACCTTCGATTGCACCGACAAAATGACAGAGGAAGCAGCCGCTTTAATTGCAGATGAGAAAGTACTTGGATGGTGTCAGGGAAGAATGGAGTTTGGACCCAGATCACTCGGTGCTCGTAGCATCTTAGGCGACCCCCGTTCAGAAAAAATGCAAAAAATCATGAACCTTAAAATCAAATATCGCGAAAGCTTCCGCCCCTTTGCACCATCAGTCTTACGTGAAGATGTTAGTGAGTATTTTGAAACAGATATGGATAGCCCTTACATGCTGCTGGTTGATAAGGTAAAACCAGAAAGGTGCCGGACCATGACAAAAGAGGAATCGGAGCTTTTTGGTATCGACAAACTAAATGTTAAACGCTCTGACCTACCCGCAATCACTCATGTTGATTACACAGCAAGAGTACAGACCGTTCACAAACAAACCAACCCTCTATACCATCAAGTTATTAGTAAATTTAAAGAAAAAACTGGCTGCGGCATTCTCATTAACACATCCTTCAATGTTCGTGGTGAACCGCCAGTTTGCTCACCAGAAGATGCATTCAAATGTTTCATGGGAACTGAAATGGACGCCCTTGCGATAGGGAACTGTATACTTTACAAAGAACAGCAAGATGAATCCCTAAAGGTTGATTATAAGAATGCATTCGATTTGGATTAAATAACTACACGCAACCTAGGGTGGTCGAGCTTTATGACGACCACCCTAGATTAAGACACTCAATGCAACCATCTCTGCCTTAAACAAATTAAGAAAATTGTGAAAATACAACTCTAACCGGAAAGATGATATGGAATTCAAAAAGAAGTTTCTTTTCTCAGTAGCTACACTATTATTTACCATTATCTCCTCCTTAGCTCTTTTTGAAGGGGCTCTTCGATTTTTCGACCTCGGTACAAGAGATGTATTCACCGCCAATGAAAAAGAGTTCCATACAATAACTGGCATCTACGCACCGAATCAGAGTTTTACAAGTAAACAAATTCCTGCACTACCCTACAAGGTAAACATAAATAGCCTAGGTTATCGTGGCGAAGAACTAGATCTGCAGAAGCCAAAAGATGAATTTAGAATACTAATGACAGGAGACTCATTCACCTATGGCGACTTTGTGAATGATCACGAAACTTTACCAGCGCAGCTAGAAACATTTTTACAAGAGGAGTGCCCAAAGACTCGCGTCATTAATGCTGGATTACGTGGTGGAACAGTGACAGGTCAGTCCGCTTTGATTAATCGTGGATTAGCCTTGAACCCTGATTTGGTATTACTTACTTTCTATGAAAATGATATTAAAGATATTGCAAACCCACAGTGGCCTAAGCTTGAAAAAAATCGATTAACGAAATCACACTTCCCACTATCAGCCATATACCCAATCATGAAATATACATACACGTGGGGTTTTCTCCTCAAAGCCCGGCAAACCCTCCTTATCAAAAAGGCCATTAAACAGAATCAAGAACTCAGTATTACCCATAAAAATAATAAACAAAAGAAATTAGAGGACAAGTATTTCAACGAACTAACTAGCCTCACTAAACAACTTGAAGAAAATGATACTCCCTTCATATTTGTTGTTTACCCAAACCATAAGACGATATCCTCTGGAAAATATTCACTTGACTCAATTCTAGATAGAGTTATCAAAACCAACATTGATGTAATTAATTTAACACCCTCAATACTGTCAGCTCCTGAAAACAAGAAAGCATACCTGCTTCCTCATGATGGACATGCATCACCATACGGATACAAAATAGCCGCAACACACCTAAGCCAAGCACTACTTTCAACGGGAAAGTATACCAATTACAGAAACCATACCCCCTGCAACTCTCTTATGAATAGCAAGACTTCGCACGGCGAGTGATGGGCCGCGTCATACTCTAGTCTAATTTAATGATCCCAAGATATTTAAAGTCAGGTTTATGTTAACCTGACTAAATTTCAAAATGCATGAACGTACATTTCTGATAAAAAACTTCAACATAAAAATTTAGCTTGAATCAACTAAAATTACATCTACTCGATCAGGTTTTAGATTGCATTCTTATTTTTGAGATCGAGTTAAACGCTTAGGCCCTACAAAACATTCAGAATAAAATAAAATCAGCTAGCCTAGCTCTTGAACAAAACTAATAAAAACTTGTGGCTGACTCAGCATTTTCACACCCAAAGCCCCTTCGATAACCACCTAAGGCATGCCAGAAATATTAAGTACAACCTTGTGTTCATTGATTTATTTTAGCAAGCCTGCCACTGAGTCGACAAATACGTAGATAGAGAATAAAACGAGCGATACCCCCATTAACAACTCTTTTCTATTCGTTATCTTTCTGCCTGCACTATTGCTTCTTGGAGATGACCAAGTGACTTGGATATTACCTTGTAAGGCTTGTATCACACCAATTAACGAATGATAGTTCACCACTAGGAAATAGTAAGGGTAAAAGAATATAGGTGATATATTCTCATTACTCGCTTTAAAGTAGCCAATGGTTGCCAACCACAAGAAAACAGCCTCCAGTATAACTAACGCCTGAAAGAGTGCCAGTCCCATGTGAGCCAAATAACTTGAACCAAGAGCAATACCCACGAGAAAGAAAGGTATTAACCAGCGCAATAACTTATGCGAAATAATCTCTAAACTATAAAAACCATAGTTTAGAGGATTAAGGACTTCTTTCACTCGCAGTAAACCACGAAAACTTCTATTGACTATACGCTGTTTTCGACGAGCCTCCTTATCAAAGTCACCTGCAGTTTCTTCAAAACACTTAGCATCTACATCAAAGATGCCTCGATAGCCTTTTGCGATAATTTGAAGCGGGTTAACAAAGTCATTTATGTCCTGGGCTTGTAATGGCTCATAAAGCTCTCGCCTGATAGCGTAAATAGCTCCATCCCCCCCAACTACAGAGTGAAGTTGCGTCTCTAACTGTTTCAGAAATACTTCATACTTCCAATAAGTATCTTCACTCTTAGCTGCAGAGTTATTGTCTCCATCTGTGTAAAGGGCCGCACCAACAACATAGCCTACTTTAGGGTCGTTGAAGTTTCTTGTAAGCATGCGGATTGCATTCGAATCGTACATTGCATTTGCATCTGAAAATACTATGATATCTGCGCTTGTCGCTGCGACTCCCAAATTCAAACCTGAAGTCTTGCCCAATCGGCCTTCTTGACGAATTAAACAAACCCCCAGCCCCTCATACTCTTTAATGATTTCGTCCGTACCGTCATCAGAACCATCTGAAATGGCAATAATTTTTATTTTATCTTTTGGATAGTTCAAAGCAAGACAATTATCAAGCTTAGCTCGTATTACATCGGCCTCGTTATAACATGACACCATGAGCGCAACTTCAGGAGTAATATCAGCGCGTTGAACAGATTTAGCCTTAACGATCTTATTCAAAATCCAAAGCAATAAAGGGTAACCAACGTAAACATAGCAAGGCAGTATTAAGCATAAAATAGTAAGGTTATAAATCAGACTTGTCATAGCGTGGAAGTGTTCCAATTACTCATTTAATTTTCAGAAAAGGCGTCGTAGAAATATAGCTGGGTAAAGAAGTAATACAGCTTCAGACTTAAAAATACCTTAGTATAAAATCGTCTTTTACCCTGATCTATAAAACTCCGCACTCTTCAGCGATGTAAGACCCAAGCATGAACAGCTAAGACCTATAAGTATACGTGATTAGCGAAATAGTTTACATAACTAGCCAGCCTTTATAGCCTCTCCCTCAAATACCTTTGAGTCATTGAAAATAGCTCTTTAGAGTGCTCTATCTAATTATTGCCTAACTGAGTTTTTGTAACAGAGTTGACCGCACCAACACCATTCGTTATAAATGCCATAGCAACCAAATAGTTATTGATAATTACTCAAGGTCTGAAACAAAGTCCTTTGTTTTTCCGGAGCGTGATACTAAGGTTTGATTATCAGTTATTGTATAGTGCATATCATCATTAAAATATTTTTTTATTTCATTGGTTATCAGCTGTCGATCTTCGCTTGATAACGCCTGCTCAATTCTTAGTTCTAACTCTCCTTTTTTCTTTTGCACACCTTGATAATTCAATGTTCTATTATGATCAATGGCAATATTTTTAAAGATATAATACAGAGTTAGACTAGGATAAATGCTTTTAATACCATAAACACTTTTACCCACCCGACCAGTTACTTCTTTAATAAGTGGACTTTGCCTACCACAACTACATATAGTTTCAGTATCAAGCTGTATACAATCACCTAATTCATATCTAATGATAGGGAATGAGTTCGACACCAAATTAGTAATAATAATTTGATCATCTATTTTCTCTACAATAACCGTTTCCATGTTGACATGCATATTACCTTCAGGACATTCAAATGCAATTATTCCCGCTTCAGCAGCCCCATATTCACTTATAATTCTTCTTCCGAATGCTTTTTTGGACACAGTTTGATAGGAGTCATATATCTTCTCTGATGTACCTTTAACCACCTTAAGTTGAATATCATTTTTAAGTTGTTTGTTATTCTCTATATGCTTGGCTAGCTCATATATCATAGATGAATAACCATTGAGAAATTTTGCCTTTTTTAACTTAATGCAAAATTTTTCTATTTCATTATCGTCATAAGAAAATAAACGAAAACGGTTTTGAAGTGCGTCAAGTATTTTGGTTTTCAAAGCTTGTGTCTTTGAAAGATTGTACCCCCAGAGATACCCATTTCTATCCCAAGGATTAATCCCATGCCAGTGATACCCTCTAAAAACAGAAGCATTATGCCAAGCATCCCAGTCCTGATTTCTATAAAAAACAAGAGGTTTTCCAGTACTGCCCGACGTTTCAGAGTAATACAGTTTTTCAGAGTTATCGTTTAACTGGATGCGATCTTTATTCTGTAATAATTTCAGTTTACTGGTTGTTGGAATGCTACCTAAGTCTTTTATTGACTGAATATCTTCAGGCTTGATTTTTTTATCATCCAATAATTCTTTGTAATAGTGACTATTGTTATAGGCAATGGAAACTAGCTGTCTCAGTTTATTATTTTGATAGCTTTCTAACTTTTCTCTGGACCAATATTGAGATTGTAATAAAAACTTGAAGTTGGGTTGTATTTTTTTGTTCCGAAAATGAACGCCAACTCTGTAAAGTATCTCGTGCAGCACAGCCTGATCCTCAAATAATGTTTCTTTATTGTATTAACTGTTTTCTACTTGGACCTTCGGCCAATTTTTATGGCCATCCCTAAACCCCTGCCTAATAAATATAAAAACCAAATGTATGAATAACCTACCACATTCTTATAAGTTAATTTCACGTCGGACCTGAGAGTAATTGCTACAGGCAAAAAGGCAAGTACTAGAAAAGCGTAATATTTAGCTGCAGGGTATGGAGACAAGATAGCAAAAACAAATAGTAGAAGCATAACTAAATACACGAATGGAACTGCAACACTAGGCAACTCGCTCCATTCAAAATCATGTTGAAAGAAGTTCTTGAGATTAGACCCGCCCTGCCAGAGCTGCCTATCGAAAAACTCTTTAGACGTTTTCGCATTCCGTAAATGTACTGTTTTTATGTCTTCATTAATAACCAGTTTATATCCCGCTTGTGAAATTCTATACCCCAGATCGGAATCTTCACACGTTGCAAGGTCTTCATTAAACCAGTCAACTTCCTCCATCACATTCTTTTTCACAACAAAACAAAAGCTGGATATTGTTGCTACATAATTGATACCTTTTTGAAATTTCAAATTTAAGTAATTGAGCCAATAAGTTTCTATCCAAGGAGATTTTTTGAGATCTTCAAGCTCCAAAACGGCCCCAACAACAGCAATTTCAGCCCCCTTATTTAGGGTGGATACAGCCTTTAACAACCAGTCTGTGGTGGGTATACAATCCGAATCTAAAAATGCTAACAAATCGCCTTTTGCTTGTTTACCACCAAAATTCCTAACGGAACTTATAGTACCGTCTGCCACTAAAAGTTTTGAATTCTCATGCCCTGAAGCTATATCTCTTGTTTGATCAGTAGAGTTATTATCTACGACAATGATTTCTAATTTTTCTTTGGGATAATTCAGTTTATCCAGGGATTCAAGGCAGCGAGAAATATATTTTTGTTCATTTTTAGCTGGGACAATTATGGATATAAATGGGTATTCTTTTATTTCATGCACAGTTGAACTCCTGTAACTCTACTTTACTGTTTTGTATCTTCTTAAAAAGCACATAAGCTGCTTGTTTTTGGGACTTTAGCTCCAACGATGCTTATTCTCTAGATAGGTTAACTTCCCCTAATCCTTTGAACATTCGACAATGCAGGTAATATTTTTCCCAAGCCCAGTTTACTTTAAGGATTGGTCATTTATATCTCTGAACAGAATTGTAAAGTAGTTCGTTATATTTAAATATAACTTTGTCACTTTCTTCTCTCAACACTTTAATTTTTTTCCCACTTCCCATCACATCCAAAGCAATGGGCAAATGAGAACTCTTCTGAGCAGCAAACGACAAAGTAGACAACTGATTTCTGGGGTTTAGTTGCCACTAGAGTGCATGCGATCCCTATAAGCTTGTTTGCCTATCAGAAATAAATATCAACTCACATCAAGTTTTTTTTAAAAAGCATACTGGCCCCCTTCGGCCTTAGACTCAGCTAAATAAATGCAATGACTGGCCATGTTTTATCTATACAACCCTTGCTACGGTAAGAATTTCTTGATCGCAAGTTTCATTTTCTTTACAAAATTTAAAACGTTGAAAAGGCTTACAACTTCGCCTCTTTCTGGAGGTATAAATAAAATGGAATAGGTTGTACTTACTTTATCAGCCCACAAACTCTTGTAATATTCAAGACCCCGCAAATAATCAAAGTGAGTCACATCTCTATCTATGGCATCACAAATACACCGCCACATTAAAACAGTCCCGGGACTCAATTTCGACCATTCTGGATCATACCCAGACTGGAAATAGAACATCACCCCCTTAAACTCAAAAGTATATAGCGCGGCTATTACATTCCCATCAATAGTTAATGTATAGATCTTTAGAAGCGAACGCTTTAAAAAAAGTCTAGAAACCTCAGAATGAAATGACTGAATTGATTTTTCACCGAAATTCCCTTTTATACCGACTGCATTCCAACGCTTTTGATGAAGCGCAAACAAATTACTTATATATAAATCTAACTCATTTTCATCTTCAAGGTAGCTTATAACCCCACCCATTCCCTCTAGTTTTCTTGAGCGCCTTTTAATCGTAGATTTTAACTGACCACTAAAACCTGCCAATACAGCTTCTTTAGTATCCGCCAAAGATAATATTGAACATTCCCGTGCAATAGACTTAGTGACAGTGTAATTTTTTTTACGCGCTAATGGTTTAATATATTTATTTACAAGTGACGTCTCAAGCACTTCGCTAAAATTCACACACCCCCAAGCAGTTTTATGGCGATGTATTGTCTCAAAAACAGCATTAGACACGATAGCCTCACTGTCAGGGCAACTAAGAATATCAAGATATTCAGAGCTAACATCAGATGCCCCAAGAAAAGCTAGCTCTTTCAGAGGAAAGTTATGCCATCGTTTTCTAATACAGAAAGGCCCAAGTCCCACTAATTCACCTGCACCATCTCGCACAACAATTATATTGAGATCAAAATCAATATTAAATGTGCTCCACCAAGTAAACAACCACTCCCAAGACAAAAAAATAGAGTTAGAGTTACTTTTTTGATGAAGGCTCCCCCACTCATATTTCAATGATTTGAAGCCTAGAGTGTCAGTCAATATAGACACTTTCATATCAGATAATTGTAAACCACCACTTGATAATCCCTTATCATTAGACAAGAAGCTCATTTGCGGTCCACTCTTATAATCGTCAGGATAACCTCCTTAGCAAGCAATCATTATGAGATGTTTTGTATAGTTTTCAATGCTACTTTTAGTTAAGCATAAATGGCTGAAATTAGTAGCTAAAGAGCAGTCACCCAAATTAAACACACGACATAGTTTGAAGTAACCAATGGTTCAAATAAACCTAATTAAAAAAACACAGCCATAACTAGGATAGGTGAGGCGGTTAGTATAACTGACAGTCACTCCTAACATATTAGGATTAGAGTGAAACCCATCTCACAATAAATATTTGAGCATGAATTAATTCCGCATTGGATTAATATAACGAATAGTAATGCATTAAAACCTAAACTAGACTCCATGAATAATAACTTTTTAACTGCCAGAAAATACAAATTGGTTTGTACATTAACCGGGAATATATTGAGCACTACATAAACGAAATATTTTATATCTAAATTAGAGTCAAGGTGCTCACTTTATGCCAAAATATACTACATTTTTATTTTAAGGACCCTCATCTATGGATCAGAATACAAAATTTCGAGTATTTATTACTGGATCAGGTATCGCTCTTGAAGCACTACAACAATTGAAAGCCGAAAATTGCATATTCGAAACTGGAACCCCAAAGGACTCTCCAGAAGAGATCGCAGCAAAACTGACATCATTCAATCCCGATGCGCTAATTGTTAGGCAAGGAAAAATCACTGAGGCCGTTCTTAACTCTGCCATCAATTTGAAAGTTATCTGCAAACATGGCGTCGGTACAGACAACATTGATATTAAAGCCGCAACACGGGCTAACATCCCTGTATTTTACACGCCAAACGCAAACTTTGAGGCAGTTGCAACTCATACCTTTGCTTTAATGATGTCTTTAATTCGCCAAATACCAAACCAAGATAACCGTATCCGTCAAGGTATCTTTGATAAAAGCACATACAACGGCCAAGAACTGAAAGGAAAAACACTAGGTCTAATCGGTTTTGGTAAAGTAGGCAGGCGTTTATCAGAAATGACCGCACCATTTCAAATGAAGGTGATAAGTTATCACCCTTCAGACTCTAATGAAAACTTAGCAGATCATATTACCAAAACCAGCAATATCAACGAGGTAATAAGTCAAGCTGACATACTCAGCCTCCACTGCCCGCTCACACCAGAAACAAGATACTTGCTTAATGAAAATACTTTCAAGATGATGAAGCAAGATGCTTTTCTAATTAATACGGCTCGGGGAGGCATTATCAATGAAAATGATTTACTCGTGGCATTAGAACAAAACCAAATAAGAGGTGCCGCACTTGATGTATTTGAAATAGAGCCACCAGCAAAAAACAATCCGCTACTGCAAAATAAGAATATTATTCTTACATCCCATATTGCAGGCTCCTCAGATAACTCGTTGAAAAACATGGGGGCCGAAGCAGTACAACATGTACTGTCTGTACTTAAGGGCGAGCCTATGGATACAGGCTCTATGAAAAATAATGAAGTGCTCGTTACTTGATTGCAACCAAATAGACCAACAATTTAGAATTTTCGTTCCTTAATTAATGCTTCTCCCATATGTTCTTGGCGAACATATTGAGCCAAGATGTGCATTAGAGATTGATGCACATCTTCCACGACACCATAATTCTCTTCTTGTACATGTAAATTCACATCAGCAATCTCTGCTGAACGACCACCCGAAAAGCCTGTCATCGAAATAACAGGGAGCCCATTTTCTTTTGCCCATGATGCAGCACGCACAATATTTTCTGAGTTTCCAGATGAACTGATCGTGATCAAAGCATCCCCTGGCTTTCCGAGAGTACTCAACTGATAAGAAAAAATATCATCAAAGGATATATCATTACCAATAGCTGTGATTATTTCGACAGTGGAACTAAGTGACACAATTCTTGAGTTAAGGTTAGTATCAGTTCGTACCAATTTGCTATGGTCGCACACAAGGTGGTTTGCAATCGCAGCGGAACCACCATTACCACAAGAGTATAGTACGCCCCCAGCAGTATAAATATCTTTCAGAATACTGGCCGCTTGTTGTAATTTTTCAAGATCAACAGAAGATGCTGCATTATTAAATCGTGCGAAATAGTCCGAAGCATAGCTCGCCATGTCACCATATTTTTTATCTGGAAAAGTCATTTTTCTTCCTATTTTTTAAGTCCATCTCTTACAGCAATAACTTCTTCCTTTGCGCGAGACATAAGAAAACGATCATCGCTCTGCAATGAAGTAAGTTGAAACCCTTGCTTTATCATTTCAACTGCAACCTCTGTTGAATTTGTATGAATCCCTGCTGGAATTCCATGACGCTTACACGCTTCAAGTATTTTCGTTTTTGCTTCTACAACAGCAGGGTCACTTTGACCTTTACGAGGCTCACTCCCTAGCGCCATAGCCAAATCTGAAGGGCCAATATAAACCCCTCCAATCCCAGGAACAGATAAAATCTCATCTAAATTTTCAATTGCTTGACGAGTTTCTATTTGAGGAATTACCAGCGTTTCTTCATTCGCATACTCATGATAATCACCACCACCATGTGAACTTCCACCGGCATAATATTTTGCCCGAATAGGACCAAAGCTACGAAATCCCATTGGTGGGTATTTGCATGCACCAACCAATGCCTCTGCATCTTTCTTAGTATTAATCATTGGACAAATAACACCATAAGCACCAGCATCCAACACCTTCATTAAGCTGCCAGGGTCATTCCAAGGAACTCTAACCATAGGTATGACATCAGTTGTTGATATAGCTTGCAGCATCGTAACAGCAACTTGATAATCATTCACTCCATGCTGCATATCAATAGTGATTGAATCAAAGCCTTGATGCGCCATTACTTCGGCAGAAAAAGAACTAGGAATGGAGCACCATCCATTCAGAACTGCTCCACCATTTCCCCATATCTCTTTAATGGTATTTTTTCTCATATACAAACCCTTTTGTAAAATGTAACGTTATTCACATAAATTAAATTAGTTAAATTGCCGGCCCAATGCTACTTAGAAATCAATACACTCACAGGTGTATTTTCTTGGTTAAGAACTAAACGGATAGGAACGTCATCATACGATCCTTCCTGTTTTGCTTCAGCGTATTTTTTCAGTTTATCTACACCAGAGAATAACAAGAATATTTTTCTTGCAGCTAATATCACGGGCACTGTCAGACTCATTCTTGCTTGTCGAGAGTCTGACGATGGAACGGCCACACACTTACTATTTCTAACGTTAATAGCTTCGTCTTGCGGAAACAATGAGGCGAAGTGTCCGTCTTCTCCCATCCCTAGATAGACCGCATCGAACGGCTGGGGAATTTCAGACAACCTTTTTTCGCAAGTTACCTGCCCTTTTTCCAGAAAATTTTCAGCAACATACATTGGTATAAAATTCGCGGCTTTCGCTAAACCCTTAAGCAAAAAGCAACGTACTAAATTTTCATTACTATCAGGATGATCCGATGGTACCCAGCGCTCGTCTGTAAGTGTAATAACCACACAAGACCAATCAAGATCCTCATTACAAAGATACTTAAAAACAAACTCTGGCGTAGATCCGCCAGACACCGCCAACACGGCGCGCCCCCTATCTCGTATCGCTTCTCTCAATATGCTAGCAAGCTCGGTTGCCAGCGTCTTACATGCTAAATCAAGGTTTGAAAAATTACGTTCTTCTAATAACATAAGCTTACTATTAACCCGCCGGTGGATAATCATCCGTGGGTAACGAATGATTATCTAAGCCATCAATAGCTGATCGTCCCATTGCTAATATCGCTTCTTCTGCACTCCCACCGATATGAGGAGTGCAAAGAAAGTTCGGTAAGTTTATCAGCTCTAAATCCTCTGGGGGCTCAACCGTAAATACATCAAATGCTGCGGCTGCTAACTTATCCTCTTTTAGCATATTCTTTAAAGCCTGCTCATCAACAAGACCACCCCGGGCAGTATTTATCACCATCGCTTCAGGTTTCATTAAAGCCAGACGATCTGCTGATAAAATATTTCGTGTACTTGCATCCAAAGGTAAATGTAGGGTCACTAAATCAGCACTTTGCAAAAGCTTTTCCAGAGTAACTGGTTCAACATTATTTTCAGCGTAAAAGTCTGGATAATTCAAAATATCATAGGCTATAACACGACAACCAAAAGCATTAAGGATTTTGGCTAAATCCTTACCTATATGCCCACAACCTATAATCCCTACTGTCCGTGATGACAAATACTGACCTTTACGGTTTTTCCAAACACCATCACGAATTTCTCTATTTGCCAATGGTATCAGGCGTAAAAGAGATATCATAAATGCGATAGTCAACTCAGTTACAGAGCGTTTATTTACACCGCCTGTCCAACCTAACTCTACGCCATGCTTTATCATAGCCTCTTTATTCAGCATGTCAGTACCAACACCATACTTACCAATAACCTCCAACTCGGGCAAAGCTGCAAGAAAAGGCTCATCGATTGATTCAAGTGCAGTAATTAGCTTTGTTCGACCCTGACAAAACTTAATAAGCTCCTGACCACTTAAAGATACGCCTTCATCATTAAAACGGATATTAGAATAACGCGCCTCTAACTCAGCACGAAGTATCGTGTGTTTCGAAAAAGAACGAGAAGTGACGGCAATAGGAGTGCTGTCTGACATTGTAAACCTCAGTAAATTAGATAAACATTCTATGATATAGCCGCCTGAAAGACCGACTATTGACTATTTTGTTTTGTTTTTTGTTCTTTTTGATATCGTTCGTCAGCATTATATATGCTAAAAACCAAATTCATGGTCTCAAACGCATCATTTGAAGTCCCGTTTATAACCGGCCCTCCTGTTTTAACGCAATCAACAAATTCCTCTAATTCATTATCCCAAGAAGGATCAATATTACAAAAAGTAGACTCTTCAGGAGGATTACCAATAGCATACCCCGTATGTTTACGACCTTGTATAATCCATTCATCTCGATAACTTCTTGTACTGGATGGCATCCCATCCACAATCACATAACCATCATCCATAAATATTTCTAACGTAAAACGATGTTTCCACTGCGTAAAGGAACTATGTAGCATCGCAATCTGACCTGCATCATTTCTAAGTAGTGCGAAAGCATTATCTTCAAAAGGCATATCCCAATACGATGTCGAGCACATGCTCTTTATTTCTGTGAATTCTCCTGCAAAGTGACGAAACAAATCAAGCATGTGAATACCTTGATCAAAGAGAATACCACCGCCAGAAACATCAGGATCTAATCGCCACTCATTAGGATTCCCTGATCCTTCAGCCTTTCCATAGACACCTCGCATCCATAAAATTTTCCCATACTTACCACTTTCAATAATTTTCTTAGCTTCCATAATGCCGTAATGATAACGATGGTTAAAACCAATCTTTAAAACAAGTTCAGGATTTCTTTGTTCCGCTTCAATGATGCGATTTATGTCCTTCATGTTGCACCCTGGAGGTTTTTCACAAAAGACATGTTTACCTGCATCTAGCGCCGCAACAACAACATCAGGAATAAAACGATTAGGTGTACAAACAAATACTGCATCGATGTCTGAATTAATTACAGCCTGATAGGAATCCAATAATTCAACATCTTCAAAGCCGCTTGAGGGGGGACTTGGATCTGTACCTGAAACCAATACAACATCATTTCTTTTACGAATCGCGTTAGCTCGGATATCACCCATTTTACCAAGCCCTACAATACCTACTTTTAACGGTCCGGCCATTTACTTCAATCCTTTTTTATTTATAAAAACTACCCTAGCAATTTAATGGTAGGAAAAGTCACTGCCTTTGCAATATAAAACGTAAGCATAATAGTGGCCTTTCTAAATAATATCTACCAATTACAAGGAGAGCCAATTATTTTAAAACACCTGCATTAACATCCAATAATCAATTAGTATTTTTTGGTCGTAAACGAGCAGATCTATAGTTATTCAACTTGTTACTCAGAGATGACTTAAGCATCACAATAACTGGCCTTAAGTCATCCATCCGAAAATAGGAAAAAACCTGCTTGTACATTAAGCTCTTCAACCAACCGAAAAATGTGATTTCTCCAAGCGCTTTTAATTGCCTATAAGCCTTAAAATCTGTTACTGGCTCAAGCAATCGAACATGGTCACGATACCCTTCCATCTTAGGAATACTTTGACCACTTAACCGACGATAAATCGTCATAGATATATCCATACCCGACTGGACCAATAATTCTTGGGCGGCAGTAAATCGAGCATTACATTCGATTACTTTTAGCTTTCCGTCTCGAAGATCCCGCTTAAATTCGATATTTCCTAGACCCCGGAAATCAATACCTCTGAAAAAGCGCTCCCCCATCTCCGCAGTCTCTGGAATCCACTCAGTAATATGATATGAAGCACCGCCAGAGTTTACTGGATACCGACGAATTACTTTTTTTGTAAAATGAAATAACGACTGATCATTACTGTCTATATAGGTATAATAACTACTGAGCAAAGTATCCGGCCCTGGAATCATTTCACAGACCATCAACTCAACCCCTTTCGACAAAACATCTGAGACTAAACTAAACAGTTCTTGATAATCATTGGCCAACAGATACTTTTTTCCTACATAATAGCGCCTGAAGATATGCGAATGAATGGGCTTAATCATTACTGGAAACGTTACATCGTCTTTGAGGTCAGCAACATCGTCTATCGTACTAACATTCCAGAATTCAGGAATAGGACAACCGGCTTCCCGAGCTAACTCCAGTGTTTTCTGTTTATCGAGCATGGCCTGT
>Ga0209707_1000669_pt1 | contig 20105 bp, 17 predicted proteins | sample EN4Hudsemesocosm_FD_184630 | JGI IMG/M metagenome (GOLD analysis project Ga0209707, IMG submission 184630) | Methane-oxidizing microbial communities from mesocosms in the Hudson Canyon - EN4B Hudson Canyon (SPAdes) (version 2) | ecosystem: Environmental > Aquatic > Marine > Cold seeps | place... | reverse complement strand
CAAACGGTACTGCTAACGAAGCAGGTTTAGCGCTCTATACTGCTAAAGGTTGTTTTGCTTGTCATGGTGCTGATGCTAAAGGTGTCAAAGCTATGGGTTCTGCAAACTTAACAGATAAAATCTGGCGTTTCTCTGGTGATGCGGAACAAATTCGTCATACTATTCTACATGGTGTAAATGACGCATCTGATCCACAAACTCGTATTGCTGTTATGCCTCAGTGGAGTGAAAAGCTTGCGATTATGTTACAAGTTAGAGCTGATGCCATTGCTGATGAAGAAGACCCAAATGATATTGATTGGGCTGATGAATTAGAAGGCGATGAAGCTGAGCGTTTAACAGAAACTGAAATTAAGAAATTAGCAGTTTATGTTCACCAATTCGGTGGTGGTCAATAATATAAATCTGTAGAGAGTATTACTATTTCTATTGAATTTGGAGAGTTATTATGAATGTAGATTGGGTTTCAATATCGGTAATTGCAAGCGTTATTGCAATGATTGCCGGACTTGCTTATTTTGTTCATTATGCCTTAAAGCATATCAATGAAGATAAGTCTGATGATTAATCAACTAAATTAATCACTAAAAAGCCGGCTACTAGCCGGCTTTTTTATTGGGAAAAATAGTTGACACTTAGTATAAGTAAATACTTATATTGATTAAGGCATGCTATAATTTTGCAAAATATATAGCTAGGAAAATTTTGTGACTGAAGAATCAAATAAACAAACAACAAATGTAGACGACATATATGAAGAAGTGTCAGAGTGGCATATTAATGTTGGTGGTATAAAGATTGTCGCAAAACGGTTAGCAGGACGGTTTCGCAGCTTGAAATGGGTTGGTATGTCCATTTGGTCGCTACTGTTTTTAGGTCCCTATCTACGATGGGGTGATTCACAAGCCATTTTATTTGATTTGCCTAACCGCCAATTCAACATTTTTGATGTCACTATTTATCCTCAAGATATTTGGATGTTGTCACTTACCTTACTTTTCTTTGCTATTTTACTAGCAGCAGTCACAAGTATTGCTGGACGTGTATTTTGTGGTTATTTCTGTTTCCAAACTGTTTGGACAGATATTTTCACATGGCTCGAGGGTAAAATTGAGGGTACCACGCCTCAAAAAGCAATGAAATTTAACAATGCACCATGGACTATTCACAAGCTTAGTCGCAAAGTATTTAAACATACGCTATGGCTATTAATCGGTTTATTGACGGGGATCTCTTTTGTAGCTTGGTTTACTGATTCCTTTGAATTATGGGGTAATATCGCTAGCTTAGATATTTCGATGACTGCAGCCGTTATCATTATGGCTTTTACCTTTGGAACGTATACATTTGCTGGTTTTATGCGTGAACAGGTATGTTTCTGGCTATGTCCATACGCACGACTACAAGGTGTAATGTATGACCAAGATACCATCTTACCTTCCTACGACGCTGAACGTGGTGAACCGCGTGGTCGAATCAAGAAAGGCCAAGATAATTCTGCTAAAGGAAGTTGTGTAGACTGTAATGTCTGTGTTGCTGTATGTCCTACAGGCATCGATATCCGTAAGGGCCAACAAGAAGGTTGTATCACCTGTGGGATGTGCATAGACGCCTGTGACAGTATAATGGATAAGGTTAAACAACCTCGTGGATTAATTCGTTATGCATCGTATAAAGAATTACATCATAATGCTCCATCAATACCATTGTATAAGCGTTTTAGGGTTATCATTTACGCTTTAATTTTACTCAGCGCGATGTCAGGCATTATTTATGGTTTTATACATTTATCACCTACAGAGTTTAAAGTGGTGCATGAAAGGCAACCCTTATTTGTTCGCTTAAGTGATGGCTCAATTCAGAACAAATATACAATTAAACTATTAAATAAAACGAAAGAAACACTTGAGATTAAATTTGATATTAAGGGGTTAGAAGGTGCATCACTTCATGGTCTAAAACTAATGACTGTTGAACCAGGAAAAGTTGTTCCAGTAACAGCGCTAGTAAGAGTGACTGAAGACAAGTTGAAAAAAGGTGTTACACCAATCATATTTACTGGTGAAGTCATATCAGATTCAAACATTACTTTAAATTATAAAAGTATGTTCATGAGCCCTAAATAAAGAGATTAAGTTACGTTAAAATGAATATTTCACAAAGCAATAAAGAAGCACTTAAAAACCCATGGGTTTTAGCAATAATACTATTTGTACTTACATTCGTGACGATGAATGCAGTATTTATATATTTAGCATTTCAGTCTCCACCGAGTTTAGTAGATAAGAACTTCTACGAGAACGGTCAAAACTTTGAACAAATTCAGGAAAAAATTGATCAACAAAAAGCATTAGGGTGGAGTGGTATTTTATTTGTTCCGACAAAAACGCGTGTTAATCAATCTCAAAAATACGAAGTATTAATACAAGGTCAAAACTCTACTTCTTTAGCGTTAGATTCAGTGAAAATTAAAGCCTATCGTCCCTCTGATGCAAATGCTGATTTTTCTGCAACTATGGTAAATTCAAAGCCTGGAACGTATGAAGCCGAATTAAGTTTTAATTTGCCTGGAACATGGGACGTAGTAGTTGAAGCCCTGCAAGGTGAAAATGAATTTGTCATGTTAAAACGGGTGACGATCTCACCATAAGAGATTTTTAGTACGGAAAAATATCTTCATGTGGTAAGGTGTTGGCTTGTTTTTTAAAGCAGAAAAAAATCTTGTCTATACATTGTTACCATTGCAGTCTACCAGTAGAAGAAGCGGGGCTTTTTGCTGCTGAAATAGCAGGTGAAAACCATGAGTTTTGCTGCTTTGCTTGTCAGACTGTTTGCCAAACAATTTATGACTCTGGCTTAGAAAGTTTTTATCAAAAAACACCTGATGGGGAAGCCTTATCTCCACCTCCAGAGTTGTCTTCTGAGCTTACATCGTACGATCTCGATGATATTCAATCTGACTATACTCAAGTCGAAGGGGATACACGCTCTATTCACTTGCTGGTTGAGGGCATTCATTGTGCAGCTTGTGTATGGTTAATTGAGCATTCATTAGCGAAGCAAGAGGGTGTTGTTTCTGCTGAAGTCAATTTGACATCCAAAAGACTATGGCTCAAGTGGGATAATAGTCGCACACGTTTATCTACAGTTCTTAAGGCTCTGGGTGATATCGGATACTCAGCAATTCCTTTTGATGCTGATACGGCTGAAGGTGCATTAGCCAAACGCCATCGTTCATTACTTTACCGTATGGCTTTTGCTGGCTTTGCGATGATGAATCTAATGTGGATATCCATTGCCTTATATAGTGGGGCAGATGAAGGTGAGTTCAAAAATTGGTTTCATTGGATAGGATTTTTAATTGCTACACCCACGTTATTTTATGCGGGGTTTCCATTTCTACGTAATGCCTTATTAGGCTTACGTCGTCGTTATTTGACGATGGACCTACCTATTGCTATTGGTGCTAGTGCAACCTATGCATATTCCACTTATATAACGGTTACAGGTTCAAACCATGGGGATGTGTATTTTGATACTGTTGTTAACTTCCTCTTTGTTATTTTGGTTGGACGTTATTTAGAAGCAATATCAAAAAGACAGGCCTTATCAGCTACTTCTCGTTTACTCGAGCTACAGCCCAAACTGGCTACTGTTATTACAGATGGAAAAACAAAGGTTTTGCCGATTAGAGCCGTTCAAAGAGGTGATTATGTACTTGTTAAACCAGGTGGAAAAATACCCGTTGATGGCGTAATAGTTGATGGGAAAAGTGCTGTTGATGAGTCAATGCTAACGGGTGAATCCTTACCTGTTGTAAAAAATCTTACCGATAAGGTCGTTGCAGGAAGTATTAATGGTGAAGGTGCCTTCACTGTAAAAGCCGAGCAGATTCTAAAAAATACAGCGTTATCTAAGATTGTTACATTGATGGAAGATGCTCAAGCATCAAAAGCACCCATTCAATGTACTGCAGATAGAATCGTACCGTGGTTTGTTGTCATCACCTTATCTCTAGCAGCGCTCACGTTCATTTACTGGTATCAATTTGATTTTGAACAGGCTTTGTTAGCAGCTACATCCGTTCTAATCATTACCTGTCCATGTGCATTTGGTTTGGCAACGCCAATGTCTGTTGCAGTGGCAACTGGCGTGGGGGCAAGTGAAGGGATTTTAGTTAAACAAGGTGCAGCACTGGAATATCTTTCTAAGGTCACTCATTTCGTTTTTGATAAAACAGGTACTTTAACAAAAGGTGAGTTGCAGCTTGTTACTATTGAACCTTTTTCACAAATATCCTCAGATGACTTATTGCTTCTTGCCGCTTCAGTAGAGCAAAACTCAGAACATGGTATTGCAAAAGCGGTACTAGAGGCTGCTTCTGAGGCTGATTTAGACGTATTGCCGTTATCACACTTTTCTTCGTCACCGGGGCAAGGTATACAGGCTGTCATTAAGAATCAACATGTTTTGGTAGGAACAATTACATGGCTTATTAGTGAGGGAATAATAGAAAATAAGAGCTGGAAAACTAAAATAGAGGCGTTAGAAGTCCAAGGCATAAGTTGTATTTTCATTGCAGTTGATGGCATGGTAGAAGGACTTATAGGGTTGGCTGATCAGTTAAGAGAAGATGCTACGGACATGATACTGAGCCTGCAAAAGCAAGGTGTTAACATTACCGTCTTAAGTGGAGATAAAGAATCTGTAGTGAATGCTATTACGGCAGATTTAGGTGACATTAAACGTCAAGCTGAAGTATTGCCCAAAGATAAAGCAGATGTGGTGAGGGCATTGCAGCAACACGGTGAGATTGTGGCAATGGTAGGAGATGGTGTTAATGATTCACCTGCCCTTATTCAATCAAATGTAGGTATTGCCCTAGCATCTGGGACTGATGTTTCCATAGAAAGTGCCGATATAGTGTTATCACATAATGAATTACACAAAGTATTGGAAGCAAGGGGCTTGGCCCGTCAAACGCTAACAACGGTTAAGCAAAATATTATTTTATCTATTACATATAATATTATTATGGTGCCAATGGCCATGATGGCATTAGTGAGTCCCATAGTGGCGGCTTTAACCATGCCGATTAGTTCTTTGTTAGTTATTGCAAATGCAGCCAGAATAAAAAGGGCTTTTTATAAAGCAAAAATACGAGAAAATGGTTAGAATTGTGAACAAATCTATTAAATATTTTTTTACGGGATAGTGAAATGGAAGTTATCTATGGTTTATTACCAGGAATGTTATTGCTTGGAATCATCGGTGTTGCCATTTTCTTCTGGGCAGTACGAAGTGGTCAATATGATGATATGGAAGGCGCCGCTAACCGAATATTGATGGATGATGACAAGCCTGCTAAAACGTTGAAAGATACATCTAAATCAGATTCTGAAAAGAACTGACTTTTATGGTTAATTTAAACCTCAAGCAACGAATAGTCGCTCTCTTATTACTATTCAGTTCATCACTTTCTTTCTCTGCAGATACTATCAAGTTAGGAATGACAGCTGTATTAACGGGTCCTTCGGCAGCATTGGGTAATGACATGCGGTCAGGCATTGAGAGCTATTTACAACAGGTTAATCAGCAAGGTGGAGTACAAGGCCGTAGACTTGAATTTATTGTTTATGATGATGGTTATGAACCTGAACGTGCTGCACAAAATATGCGTAAGCTTATCGATGATGATGCTGTGCTTGCTGTTTTAGGGAATGTCGGTACGCCAACTGCAATTGTGACGGCCCCAATTGCACAAGAAAAACACACCTTATTATTTGGTGCTTTTTCGGGAGGGAGTGTTTTAAGGAAAACGCCTAATAGTCCATACATTATTAATTATCGACCAAGCTATGCTGAAGAAACGGCAGAAATGATTAATGGATTGCTTGATTCAGGTATTAAACCTGAAGAAATTGCATTTTTTACTCAAAAAGATGGTTATGGAAATGCTGCTTATCAAGGTGCTATTAACGCACTAGAGGCTTATGGTTTTAAAGATACATTACTGCTTGCTCATGGTCGTTACACACGTAATACACTGAATGTTGAGGATGCAGTAGCAGCATTATTAGATAATCCCATAACACCGAAAGCAGTAATTATGGCGGGTGGTTATGCACCTTCGGCCAAATTTATTGAATTACTACGCGATGAATTACCTGACATTTGGTTTTTGAATGTTTCTTTTGTGGGTAGCCATTCCTTGCAAAAAGAATTATCTCATGACGTTGAAAACGTTATTGTCACACAAGTAGTTCCGAGCCTTAAATCTTCACTCCCTATTATTAATGAATATGTGTATGCCCTGAAAGAATATGATCCTCTAATTGAGGCGAATTTAGTATCGCTAGAAGGGTTTGTTGTGGCAAAAATATTTCATCAGGCTTTGCTAACAATAGAAGGTGACATCAGTAAAAAAAGCATTATTGAAGCTATAGAGTCGTTAGGAAATCGAGATATTGGCCTTGGCGAGGACATCTATTTTGATAGCTCTGAACATCAAGCAATTCATAAGCTATGGTTAACGCATCTAGAAGCCGGTCAGTTTAATGTTTTTAAATGGAAGATGTTATCACCGAAGTGGGCGAGTAATGATCATGAATAAGATGGATGTATTCATGTTTAGAAATTGGAGTATTAAAAGCTTACTTCAGCTTTGGTCTTTGGCAACGATTGTTGCCATTATTGTTATTGCCTTAGTGTCGATCTATACCAATAAGTTTTTCTCTGATACGCAAAGCAACTTGACTGAGAATGTATTACCGATGGAAGATGCAAGTCGGCAAATTAATGCGGTTTCTTTTTCATTTATTACTCGACAAAAGCAGGTGATTGCATCTACATCACTTGAGGCCATTAATGACATTATTCCTCGTAAACACCTAGAAGGTGAGTTTTCTATTCATTGGCAGAAGATGTCTGAAGCGGTTGTAGACAGTGAACAAGGTAAAAAGATAGTCAATTCATTACATGACTATTATCAACGTTTTCTAGATATCGATAGTCAGCTTTTGATGCTTATTCGTCAGCAACATGGCTTGCGGGATAACTTATCTCAACAAATGACAAAGATTGAAGAGTTAGAGCAAAAAATTCAAAGTAAGGTTGAAGCTGTTGCTGGCAGAATCAACCTTCAGGTAAGTAAAAATAAGCGTGCTATTCGATTATCACTTGAGGATACATCAGATGCACAGCAAGAAAAATTAATGGAACAAGTCATTTTTAGTGACCAAGATTCTATCCAAAAACTAGGTCAATCAGTACGGTTGAATGCTTTAAATATAGGTTACTTGACTCAAAAATTAATGCAATCTGAGAATACAGATATTTTGCTAAGCTTACGTGATAATGATATTCGACAACATGAGTCTATTTTAAAAAGTGACATCACATTATTGAAGAGCAAATTACGCTATGATCATGAACTACTCACAATGACGGAGTCATTAGAGGTCGATATTCTAGCATTAATGAAGATTGTTATAGGCGAATCATCTGTTTATCACTTAAGGATAAAACAATTACAAAATGATCATTTATTATTCTTAGGGCAGCAGCACTCCATTTCAATATTAAAAGTAATGACAGCTAAACTTAATCAGTTATCAAGCTTAGTAAGTGGACAGAGTCTACAAACAGTTAGTCAGTCAATAGTTGTGGCTGAAAGAGCTAGATGGATCATTATAATCTTGAGTATTCTGATTACATTGGGAATGATTCGTTTTATTGTATCTATTTCTCAACGAATTAATTTACCTTTAGCTGAGTTACGTAGTGCAATGCACGCATTATCTTCTGAGCAGTTTGATACACGGCTTAAAGTAACATCAGGTAAGAGTGAGTTAGCTGTACTTGCAACAGATTTTAATATGTTTGCTGAGAATACACAGAAGCTAATTGTTGATTTGGCAGAGGCTAAGGATTCTTTACAGATTCGGGAACAGCATATCAGTGCGATTTTAGATGGCGTGCCTGAGGCAATATTAACGTTAACATCAGATGGTGTTATTCAATCAATGAATCCTGCTGCGGAACGTGTATTAAAAGCTAATGATGAGACAATTGTAGGGTTAAATCTAACCCAGTTCTTTGGTGCTAAACACAATGTTTCTTCGCTTGCTGATATTCAGCGGCAGCTTGAAAATGGTAAAGAATTTGATGGCCTAAATTATAATAAACAGGCTTTTTCAATGTGGTTATCTCTTAACATTATTTCGAGTGACCATGATGATATTTGGGTATGTGTTATTTCTGATATCACGGCATGGAAACAGGCTGAAGAAAATCTAAAAACAACCAGCTCTGAGTTAGATGCCATTTTAGAAAATGCAATGGTAGGTATTGCATTGATTAAAGATCGCGTAATTGTACGCGTTAATAATAAGTTTGAGCAGTTATTTGACTGTGATAGAGACTATATTGAAGGGCAGTCCACACGTAAACTTTACCCTTCTGAAGAAATCTATAATCAATTAGGTGTCGATGGCTATAGTGAAATGGCTCAGGGTGGAAGCTATGTAGGTGAAGTCCAGCTGATTAGACAAGATGGCAGCCTTTTCTGGGGGATGATGTCAGGTAAATCACTAAACCCTAGCAAGCCACTTGAGGCAAGTATTTGGTTATTTGAAGATATTACGCAACAACGTGAAAAAGATGACAAGTTACTACGTCTAGCCAACCTTGATTCCTTAACGGGGCTCCCAAATCGTGGGGTCTTTAATGATAGGCTAGAGCATGCTTTACATAAATCACATCGAAATAATACGCGGTTAGCTGTTTTCTTTTTAGATTTAGATCACTTTAAACATATAAATGATTCATTAGGACATAAGGCTGGGGACTTGTTGCTTTGTGAGGTCGCCCAGAGATTGAAATCTTGTGTGCGTGAAGGCGATACGGTTGCTCGTTTAGGAGGGGATGAATTTACGCTGATTTTGGAAGATGTACATTCTGCCCAGCATGTAGCGAAAGTTGCGGACAAAGTTATTGCTGCAGTTGCTCAATCCTATATGTTGGAAACAACGGAGGTAAATGTTAGCCCAAGTATTGGAATAAGTCTTTATCCTGCCGATGGTCGAGATGTTGATTTACTGTTAAGAAATGCTGATGCTGCGATGTATCATGCCAAGAATAATGGCCGTAATAACTTCCAGTTTTATTCAAGTGAGATGAATGCCCAAGCTGCCAAGAGACTTGCAATGGAGACGAGCTTACGTCGGGCAGTTGAGCAGAAAGAGCTATATTTGAACTTCCAACCGCAAATTAATATTGCGTCAGGTACTGTTTCAGGCGCTGAGGCTCTCTTGCGTTGGAAGAGTGAGGAGTGGGGGGAAGTCTCACCTGCTGACTTTGTTCCTATTTTAGAAGATACAGGATTGATTTATGAGGTTGGTTCCTTTGTATTAGAAAAAGCGATTCAATCTTATTTAGCTTTAAAAGATAAACTCGATCCTAATTTCAAAATAGCGGTGAATTTATCCGGTCGGCAATTTCATGGTGGTCAGTTGGCTACACTTGTTCGTGAATTAATAATTAAAACAGGTATGACAGCTGAGAATTTAGAGTTGGAGATCACTGAGACAGTATTAATGGATGATAAGGATATTGCGATATCAACCTTGAATGAGCTAAGTGAGTTAGGTCTAACATTAGCAATTGATGACTTTGGTACAGGGTATTCATCACTGTCTTATTTAAAGCAGTTTCCACTTAATGTATTGAAAATTGACCGGTCTTTTGTACGAGATGTAAATATTGATGCTGATGATGCAGCTATTGTTGATGCTATTTTAGCGATGTCTCGAAGACTGCATTTAGATGTTGTTGCTGAAGGTGTTGAAACGAAAGAGCAGTTAGCCTTCTTACAAAAAAATGGTTGTGAACGAGTACAGGGTTACTTCTTTAGTAAACCACTTGATTTTGATTCATTTGGCACCTTTGTAGAACAGTTCAATATTTCATCATACTAAGGTATGGAATTTAATCTGGATTCTAGTAAGGACAGCCCATTTAGCATCTTAAGTTATTGTAATTAACGTGCTTTATAATTACCCTTGACTCGAGTTCAGCTTGTTCAATCTAAGTGATATTCTAGTATTGTTTTTTCACTATCATTCATTCGAATCGTTAAGCCTATAGAATCGTAATGCCAAATTTCAGTTGCAGGGTTATCTGCATCTTTAACTATTGAATCTGCAGGACCAAAGCGATAGCGAACCTTATCAGCATTTAATCTCACGGTTGGAATATAGGTAATAGCAATAATAGGTGCTTTTACTAAGCTGATATTATCCTCATTTGCTAGTTCATAACGATGTGCTCCACTTGTTTGTAGCCTTGCTTCTAGAGCACGAGAAAGCATGTATTCTATGTCATTCTCATCAACGTCTAAATTAAGCACCAGTTTGGCCGATAAGCCGCCAAGATTAATACTATTAAAGTAGGCTTCTACAGAAGAGGCTACGCCTTCTTGAGTGAAAATGGCTGTTTTACCATATTGTCGAAGTTGTTGCTGAGCTTCGCCGTAATTGCTTGTTCCTAAATGAATGCCAAACACGTGTCTATTACCATCAGGCATAATTGTCACTTCCCATGGCATGGGAGCCTCCAATTGCTTAGAGGGGATTAACATTAATGCGGCAATACCAACAATTGTTAGAAATAAGCCAATTAAGAAGCTGCGTATCATTCGCATATTTATACCTGTGATTATTGAAATGTAGTCTTCATGCTGAAAGCGTTATCGACATTATAGTATTGAGCAGTAGCATGACGATTACAGCAATACTAAGTTTTGTTTATTTGTCCATTATAAAGACTAAATAAACAGTAATTCTAATTATTACGAGTATATGCCTAAATAGTGTCTGTAGGAGGAACCTGTAAGTAAAAGGTAACAGGACCATCATTAGTAAGCGACACTTGCATATCTGCACCAAATTGTCCTGTTTCTACATTGCTATGCTGTTGCAATGCTTGTCTACAAAAATATTCAAATAATACTTCACCATCAGCGGGAGAGGCTGCAGATGAGAAGCTGGGACGCAATCCCTTTTTTGTATCAGCCGCTAGCGTAAATTGAGGTACTAAAAGCAAATCCCCATTGCTATCTATTAATGATAAATTCATTTTATCATCGTCATCTGCAAAGACACGGTAGTTCAATAAGCGAGACAGTAATTTGTCAGCCTGCACTTGAGTATCGCCTCGCTCTACGCCGATAAATACTAATAAGCCTTTATCAATAGATGCGATTTCTTGTTCATCAACCCTGACATTGGCATATTGAACTCGTTGAAGTAAGGCTATCATGCTATAGGTTTATTGAAGTGTGGTTCAATAGCCTTTGCTATTTTACGAGTGGCAGTTACTAATGCTTCCACTAATGCGGGTTCACCTGCTGCATGACCTGCCATCGCAACAATGTTGAGGCTTGCTTCGGGCCAAGCTTGGGATAATTCCCATGTTTGTTGCAAGGGGCAAACAATGTCATAGCGACCATGAACAATGATGGTAGGAATATTCCGTATTGGTTCAATATTATTTAGAATTGGTTTAGCAGCAATAAAACATTCATTTAAAGCAAAATGAAGTTGAATACGAGAATGGGCTAAAGGGCCTGTTTCTTTAGTATGATCATGTTGATATTCATAATCACGTAGGGTAACGATAGTTGATTCCCACGCTTGTAATGTTTGTGCTGCAGCCATTTGATGAATTTCATCTGTCTGAGTTAACTGCTCATAGTAGGCCTTTAAAGGTGCTTTTTGATCAGCGATGGGTAAATTCTCAACTAAATTTTGCCATGCATCAGGGAAAATTTTAGAAGCACCACCTTCGGCATAAACCCAATCAATATCTTGTTGGCGGCCGAGAAATACGCCGCGAAGAATCATTGCTAAGACATTTTCAGGATAGTGTAGGGCATAACATAGTCCTAATGTTACTCCCCATGAACCACCAAATATGACCCAGTTATCAATATTAAGTTGTTGGCGAATCGTTTCCATATCTGCAATCAGATAGTCAGTGGAATTGTTTTCTAATTCACCATGAGGAATAGAACGACCGCAACCACGTTGATCAAAGAGAATAATGCGATAACGTTCTGGATCAAAGTAACAGCGGTGCTGTGGGCGACATCCAGAACCTGGCCCACCATGTAAAAACACAACTGGGATCCCTTCAGGATTTCCGCATTCTTCAACATATACTTGATGGTGCAAGCCATTACTGAGTTGTTCCATCTCAATATTATGAGTGGTATAAGGTTCAATTTCAGGATAAAGGGGGATCATAGCTAATCTCATAACAGGATATTGAACAGAACTATATCATGTACAGCGATGGTAATTCTCGCTCTATTGCGAGAGAATACAAGGTTATACACTAATATTATTTAGTACCATTGCGAACAAATATTTAATCAAGGCACGTTAAATGAACCTGCACGAATTTCAGGCAAAACAATTATTTTCACGCTACGGGATTGCAACACCGCAAGGTCAAGCGGTTACTAGCGGCTCCCAAGCTCGTCAAGCTGCGGAACAACTCGGTGGTGAACGTTGGGTTGTTAAGGCCCAAGTTCATGCCGGTGGACGTGGTAAAGCAGGCGGTGTAAAGGTCGTTGATACCTTGGATGGTGTTGCAGATGCGACCTACGATATGTTGGGGCGACAACTTGTTACACATCAAACAACAGAAGAGGGCTTACCTGTTAATCAAGTATTAGTGGAACAGCCTTCTGATATTGATCGTGAGCTTTATGTTGCGGTATTAGTGGACAGGGTGACCCAACGCGTTGTATTTATGATTTCTGCTCAAGGTGGAATGGATATTGAAGCGGTGGCGCAAGAGACGCCAGACGCTATTTTGAATTTATTTGTTGATCCCGTTGCTGGCCTACAATCTTATCAATGTCGTCGCGCAGGTTTCTTCCTTGGTTTAAAAGGAAGTGCCTTTAAACAGCTTCAAACTGTGATGCAGGGATTGTATCGCCTATTTACTGAAAATGATGTCAGCTTGGTTGAAATTAACCCACTGGTTGTTACAGGAAGTAATGAGTTACTTGCTGTTGATGCAAAACTGAACCTAGATGACAATGCGTTGTTCAGACATTCTGAATTAGCATCACTGTTCGATCCTACACAAGAAGACGAAGCTGAAGTTGTCGCGCAACAGTTTGGCTTGAACTATATTTCACTTGATGGTGAAGTGGCATGTATGGTGAATGGTGCGGGACTCGCTATGGCAACAATGGATTTGATTCAAAAAGAAGGTGGGCAGCCCGCTAATTTCCTAGATGTAGGTGGTGGCACAACTGCTGATCGCGTAGCTGAAGCATTTAAACTAATCTTATCGGACAAAAAAGTGAAATCAATCCTAGTTAATATCTTTGGTGGTATTGTGCGCTGTGATTTGATTGCAGAAGGTATTCTTCAAGCTGCAAAAGATGTAGGTTTATCTTTGCCTGTTATCGTACGCCTTGAAGGTACAAATGCCGAGCAAGGACGTGAACTATTAGCCTCAAGTGGAATGAATATTCGCGTAGCACAAGATTTAACGGATGCGGCTCGCCAAGCGGTGTCTTCAGCACAGGAGCACTCAGCATGAGTATTTTAATTAATAAAGATACCCGTGTTATTTGCCAAGGCTTTACGGGGAAACAAGGTACATTCCATTCAGAGCAAGCTATTGAATATGGCACTCAGTTTGTAGGCGGCGTGACGCCAGGAAAAGGCGGTCAAATTCACCTTGATAGACCTGTGTTTAATACGGTTGCTGAAGCGGTAGCTGAAACAGGTGCTAATGCGACTATGATCTATGTGCCTGCTGCCTTTGCAGCAGATGCTATTTTAGAAGCTGCGGATGCTGGGATTAAGATTATTGCGTGTATTACAGAAGGTATTCCCGTTCAGGATATGTTGCGAGTAAAACATGCCTTAAACAATTTTGATGCACAACTGATTGGCCCTAACTGCCCGGGATTAATTACACCAGGTGAATGTAAAATTGGCATTATGCCGGGCTCAATTCACTTGCCTGGAAAGATTGGTATTGTTTCTCGATCGGGTACTTTAACGTATGAAGCAGTGCACCAAACAACGCAAAATGGCCTAGGCCAAAGTAGTTGTGTGGGTATTGGTGGTGATCCGATTCATGGTATGAATTTTATTGATTGTTTAGCTTTATTTGAAGCCGATCCTCAAACACAGGGTATTGTGATGGTAGGGGAGATTGGCGGGCAGGCTGAAGAAGAGGCTGCGGATTATATTCGTGATCATGTTACAAAACCTGTCGTTGCCTATATTGCAGGTCTTACAGCGCCTGAAGGTAAGCGTATGGGGCATGCTGGAGCCATTATTAGCGGCGGACAAGGCACTGCTGAAGCAAAATTAACTGCATTAGAAGCGGCGGGTGTTCATATTGCACGTTCACCTGCTGAAATGGGTGATCGAATGTTAGATGCTTTAGGTCAGTAAGTAATGTCTCAAGATTTCTGCTTAGTAATGGGACAAATCAACCCGATTGTGGGCGATGTGTCGGGTAATGTTAAAAAAATTATAAAAGCAGCAAATGAGGCACGTGATAGTTTAAATGCTGACTTAGTCGTCTTCCCTGAATTAACATTAACGGGCTACCCGCCAGAAGACTTGTTACTTAGACCTGGCTTGCAAAAGCGTGTCGACAAAGGTTTACGTAAATTAAAGAAAAAGATTAAAGATGTTGCTGTTGTGGTTGGGCATCCAGCAGGTGTTGCTAGAGAAGAGTTATATAATGCAGCATCATTCATTGCGAATGGTGAGTTATTCGCTACTTATTACAAACAGCATTTACCAAATTATAGTGTCTTTGATGAAAAACGATATTTTGTTGAAGGTAAAGAAGCCTGTGTTGTTGATTATAAGGGTATTAAGTTTGGCATTACGATTTGTGAAGATATTTGGTTTTCTGGGCCAACATCACAAACGACAGATGAAGGTGCTGAAATTATATTAAATCTTAATGCGTCCCCTTTCAGACAGGGAAAGTGGCAATTACGTGAAGCAGAAGTTAAACAGCGTGCTTTGGAAACAGGCTTACCCATCGTTTATGTTAATCAGGTGGGAGGACAGGATGAGTTGGTATTTGATGGTTGTTCTTTTGTCTTGTCTGCCAAGGGTAAGAAGGTTGTTCGGGCACCGGCTTGGCAACAAAGCTTACACCCTGTGATGATAGGCCGTAATTCAGATAACGTTATTTCTGTTTCTGGTGAGTTAGCCAAAAAAGAAACAGAACTGACGATGACCTATCAAGCGTTAGTAACAGGCTTGCGTGACTATGTAGAGAAAAATCACTTTTCCTCAGTAGTGATTGGTTTATCAGGTGGTATAGATTCTGCCTTAACGCTCGCTCTAGCTGTGGATGCAGTGGGTGCTGATCGTGTCAGTACGGTAATGATGCCCTCGCAATATACAGCACAAATGAGCCTTGATGATGCCCAAGAAATGGCTGATGGACTTAATGTTAAACATAGCGTCATTGCTATTGATTCACTATTTGAACACGTTTTAACGAGCTTATCGGAACAGTTTGAAGGCAAGCCAGTTGATACCACTGAAGAAAATATTCAAGCACGTGTTCGAGGCATAATATTGATGGCCTTATCGAATAAAACAGGTGCAATGGTTTTATCTACAGGTAATAAGAGTGAAATGGCTGTTGGCTATTCAACCTTATATGGTGATATGGCAGGAGGCTATTCACCATTGAAAGATGTTTATAAAACCCTAGTTTATAGTTTGTCAGAATATAGAAACAGCCTTTCTCAAGTGATTCCTGAGCGTATTATTACTCGGCCACCTTCCGCTGAGTTAGCGCCAGATCAACTTGATCAAGATAGTTTACCCCCTTATGATATTCTCGATCAGGTCCTTGAGCGTTATATTGCTGAAGATTGGTGTTTTGAAGAGCTAGTCGCCGCAGGAAGCGATGCAGAGATGGTTGCAAGAGTAATCAAAATGGTAGATCGTAATGAATATAAAAGGCGCCAAGCACCACCTGGTATTCGAATTACCAGTCGCGCATTTGGACGAGACCGACGTTATCCTATAACATCGGGGTATAGTGTTAATTCAACAATAGAGTAGGGAACAATAATGAAAAAGATTGAAGCGATTATCAAACCCTTTAAGTTAGATGATGTCCGAGAAGGGTTATCAGATATTGGCGTGACAGGCTTAACTGTATCCGAGGTAAAGGGCTTTGGTCGTCAGAAGGGCCATACTGAACTTTATCGTGGTGCTGAATATGTAGTCGACTTTTTGCCTAAAATTAAGCTTGAGATTGTTTTAGCTGATGATCAGATTGATGCCTGTGTCGAAGCAATTATTAAAGCCGCACATACAGGAAGAATTGGTGACGGTAAAATATTTGTTACGCCTATCGAGCAAGTGATCCGCATTCGAACGGGTGAAGAAGGCGAATCAGCAGTATAGAAAAATTCAAAATCCCTAGAGTGAGAACTCTAGGGATTTTTTTATTTCAATTTAGTGTGTTGAACAGCTGCTACACCAGGGTGTCCTGGGTAGTTTTGTTTCAATACACGCAGTGCATCTTCAGATAATTCATCTAACTCAAGTACTTTATAGGCCTTTGCCATCATAAGTAATGCTTCAGGCATTGCTGGAGTTCGAGGGTAGTTTTCAATTACATACTTACCACGGTTAGCAGCAGCCACATAAGCGCCTCGACGCATATAATAATGAGCAACATTGACTTCATGCTGAGCTAAGCGGTTGCGTAAGTAGACAATTCGTTGGGCAGCATCTTCACTATAGTTACTTTTGGGATAGCGATTAACTAGCGTCGTAAAGTCTTTGAGTGCAAAGCGGGCAGAGCCAGGATCACGTTGAGATTCATCGCGAGGAATGTACTTTTCAAATAAGCCAATATCACGGGTAAAGTTAGTTAAACCACGTAAATAAATTGCATAATCCATGCTTGGGTTTAATGGGTAAACGCGCATAAAACGATCAAGTGTTGCTAGAGCCTGTTCAGGTTCATCTGATTTGTAATATGCATAAGCTGACTCTAGAAGAGATTGTTGAGCATATTCACCAAAGGGAAATCGAGCTTCTAATTGTGAATAATATTGTAATGCTGTGATGTAATCTTCAGCATTAAGAGCGGCTTTTGCTTCTGAGTAAACGCGTTCAACAGTCCAAGAATCTTTAGCTACAACAGGATCTGCAGAGAAGTATGAACAACCTGATAAAGAGAACAGGGCGATAATTAAAGGTATATAGTATTTTTTCATGGGAGTAGATTACGCTAGCAATGGATTGAAGGCAAAGCTGATTTAGGCTTTTCTTCTAATTGGATCAAAGAGAGAATAAATTAATCCATGTACAATATGGATAAATATTTAAATTGACAGAGAAATTTCATGTTTCGATTATTAATAAGCACTATTTTTCTATTAGTGTTTTTACCTGTAAATGCGACAACCTTCAATTTGGCTGATGAGAAAACGCGAATGGTAGGTCATAATCTTGTCGTATTTAGCCATCAAGAAGATACGCTATTAGATATAGCGCGGCGTTTTGATGTTGGTTATAACGAAATCGTTACTGCAAATCCTGATCTTGATCCCTGGTTACCTGGAAGTGGAAAACGTGTTTTAGTACCGAATAGATTTATCTTACCTGATGCACCACATAAGGGTATTGTCATAAACCTAGCTGAAATGAGATTGTATTACTACCCACCCAAGAAAAAAGATCAATTACAGCAAGTGATTACCCACCCTATTGGAGTAGGACGTGAAGGTTGGACAACACCATTAGGAAAAACACGAATTATTCAAAAGAAGAAAGATCCAACATGGACTCCACCTGCCTCTATTCTTGCAGAGCATATTGAAAAGGGTGATCCATTGCCTAAGGTTGTACCAGCTGGCCCTGATAATCCATTAGGTGCCTATGCAATGCGACTTGGCATGCCGGGTTATTTATTGCATGGTACCAACCGCCCTTTTGGTGTGGGTATGCGAGTGAGCCATGGCTGCATACGTTTATTTCCTGAAGATATTGAGCATTTGTTTGGCATTGTTGCCGTAAATACACCTGTTGAAATATTGTATCAGCCCTATAAAGCAGCACTAGATGGTACTGATCTTTACCTTGAGGCTCATCAAACTCAAGAAGATATAGATGTTCGTAAAGGAAACAATATGACGCCAATGGTTTCAGCAATATTAAAAGCTCAAGACGAGATTTTAGCTGATGAATATTGGCCATTTGCAGAAGACCTAGTGCGTAAGCAGCAGGGCATTGTTAAAAAAGTAAGTAAAACCAACGTTGATGTTATTGATGATGTTTGGTTCATTCATGCTGGACTGACACAAGAAGCAAAAACAAAATTAGCTCATGCTTCAACTAGTTTGAATTTAAATGATCTGTTTTGGCCTATGCAAGGTGCTGCTGAAGGAGAGTTATTGATTGGGCCATTCGAAAGTCAGCAAGACGCTGATAATATGGCATTAGAAGTGAGTCAATTAACAGATGTGTCAGTGTGGACAGCATTGCTTTCTGAAGATGCTTTGTAAACTTCTACATATTCAAGCCCATTCTTAGGGCACAAAAAAACCGGGAACCAGTCCCGGTTTTTTTATTAAAAACAATAAAGCTTATTTGCTCATTGCTTTTTCAAACATACGATCTATTTTTGCGCAACATTCATCAACTGAGCTTTGTGCAGCATCAGCAGAATCTTGAGCATTACGTGCTGCAGTTTCAGCATCGTTTGCTGTACGGACTGCTGTATCAGCAGTTGACTGTGCATTACGAGCTGTAGATAAAGCAGTATCAGCAGTTGATTGTGCAGCTTCAACAGACGCTTTTAAAGCATCCATTTCTGCCGTGTTAGCACATGCTGTTAATAAAGCTAAAGGCAGGATAACCGCGCCTAATTTTGTTAATGATTTCATTTTTGACTCCGTATTTTTGAAATTGAATTCATAGGTTCAACGACATTGCTAAAGGCAATATACATTGTGAGGCTATCAGGAATTAAAGAGGCTGTCCAACGTCGTTGAATATAAGCTTATAAATAGTCCATTTCTTTGGTATAATCACGCCTTTAATTTATATCGATGTGGCAATTTGCCCACATTATTTCGGTTATTTGGCCGATAACATTGCTCTGGAAAAATTAGTCTATGCATCCTATGCTGAATATTGCCATTCGGGCAGCCCGTAGCGCGGGTAACCTTATAGTTCGATCATTACAACATGTTGATCATCTTGAGGTAACAACAAAAAGCTTAAATGATTTTGTAACAGATGTTGATCGCATGGCTGAGCAAGAAATCATTAACGCTATCCACAAGTCTTATCCTGAACACGCTATTTTGGCTGAGGAATCAGGTACTCAAGGTGATAATGATACGGTATGGATTATTGACCCTTTAGATGGAACAAAAAACTTTCTGCATGGCTTTCCACATTATTGTGTTTCAATAGCGGTAATGGTGCGTGGACGAATTGAGCATGGTGTTATTTATGATCCATTACGAGACGAATTGTTTACTGCAAGTCGTGGTGATGGCGCTAAACTTAATGACCGTCGCTTACGTGTTACAAAACGTAAAGAGTTAACGGGTGCATTATTAGCAACAGGTTTCCCTTTCAAATATCCAGATTATTTAATTCCTTATATGGCTACATTTAATGCTGTATTTCCACAAGTAGCAGATATTCGACGAACAGGTTCAGCTGCGCTCGATCTCGCTTATGTAGCTGCTGGACGTTTAGATGGCTATTGGGAAATTGGTTTAGAAAAATGGGATCTAGCCGCAGGTGCACTATTAGTTGAAGAAGCGGGTGGTGTTGTGAGTGATTTCGCTGGAGATGATAACTATTACAATACAGGTAATATTATCGTGGGTAATCTGCGACTTCAGAAGAAGATATTAGATAGCATTAAACCCCATCTAACAGACGAGTTAAAAAAATAACGGATTTTGCCTTTGGGCATTTTATTTCATATGCAAATAGCATTCATTTATAGAACTAAACATTAATGACAATTACTACTAGAAAATTACGCAATATCGC
>Ga0209707_1000659_pt1 | contig 20283 bp, 16 predicted proteins | sample EN4Hudsemesocosm_FD_184630 | JGI IMG/M metagenome (GOLD analysis project Ga0209707, IMG submission 184630) | Methane-oxidizing microbial communities from mesocosms in the Hudson Canyon - EN4B Hudson Canyon (SPAdes) (version 2) | ecosystem: Environmental > Aquatic > Marine > Cold seeps | place... | reverse complement strand
ATCTTAGTTAATTCAGTTTAGTCAGTTGTCAGTTGTCAGTTGTCAGTTGGGGTAAATAGAATAAATTGAGTAGGCGAGCGGCTACTGATGATGCAATTTAAAAAAGTGTTCATATATGTACTGCTTGTACACACAAATTGTACACACAACATATAATTTATATAAAATACAATAACTTAAGTATTATCTTTGTTTGTTGCCCGTGTAAACAAATAAAACTTTAATCATATTTAATTTCTATCTTTATAAATTTATATATGGCTCAACTCGATTGAGTAGCTTTCACCCTTATTTTTTAAAGCCTGCGTAATAATGTCATCTGTTAGTAAATCTTCACTGTATGCAGGCTGATAAGCAACCGCTTGTACTTCATCATCTTAGCTTTACTTTTAAAGCGGTACAATAATGAAACCTACAGAGTTTCTGATATTGTCCCGCCTTGAGCTGGTAGCCATCACCTTGCAATATTGAAATAAGTTGGCAGTCACTCAATTCATTTAAAATAGTTTGCAGAATTGAAATGGGTAACTTTACACTTAACTGTTCAGGGCTACTCACCTATCTCATTAAATCGTCCAATATCAAGGGGCCAAGCAACTTGATTCTTATTAAATTTCTAGTGGTGTAATCATGAAACAATGGGAAAGTGATTTTACATACTAGCCGTTAGTTTAACACCCATAGAATGCGTAAGCCTGCTAACTGTATCCCATTGCGGCTTGGTCTTGCCTGAAATGAATTTATACAAGCTCTCACGATTAAGCCCCGTATCTTTAGCGGTAGCAGCAACGCCTTTATGATTGATAACGTGACTAAGCGCAGTAATAAATACAGCGGGATCATCATCCTCAATGGCGGTGGTTAGATACTCGCTAATTTCATCGCTATTAAGCAGATGGTCAAAAGGGTTATATAGTTTAGTTTCCATTTTTATTTACTCCTTTATTTATTCCAAGTCATTGGCTATTTGTTTAGCAAGTTTAATATCTTGTTGTTGAGTAGACTTGTCACCACCACAAAGTAATAAAATAAGTTCATTGCCTCGCATGGTGAAATAAATCCGATAGCCTTTACCAATAAAGATACGCATTTCACTTACAAGCCCACCAACGGATTGAACATCGCCAAGATTGCCATTAATAGCTCTATCTAAACGCATCGCAATAGCTTTTGCGGCATGTCTATCTTTTAACTTAGAAACCCATTTATCAAATGTACTGGTGGTGTGTATTTTATATTTCACTGCTGAAGTGTAGCTCGCAGGCTACAATATAACAAGAGATTAATATAGTACCTGTGATTATACGGGTGGAGATTGAATGGAATTAAAAACCGTTATTTCTCTGTTTCAAGATCAATCGGTACACAAGTGCTGCTAAAGTTAGCTATATAGAGTGCTTATATATGGCTCAACTCGATTGAGTAGCTTTCACCCTTATTTTTTAAAGCCTGCGTAATAATATCATCCGTCAGTAAATTTTCATTATAAGCAGGTTGATAAGCAACCGCTTGTTCTTCATCATCTTGCAATATTGAAATAAGTTGGCAGTCACTCAATTCATTTAAAATAGTTTGCAAAATTGAAATGGGTAACTGTAACTTTACACTTAACTGTTCAGCTGTGTAGGGTTGCTCCCCCAGCTCATTAAATCGCTCAATAATAGCGTGCATAATATGTATTGAAAGCTGATTCTTAGAGTTAAAGCTTAGGTTTTTAAACTGTGAATTAAATTGATACAGCTCTAAATTTTGATGAAAATAAGATAGCTCTGATCCGAAAAGAACAATAACCCAACCTAACTGTAACCATACTAAAAAAAGGGGCAGTGCTGCAAAGCTACCATAGATGGCATTATAGTTAGACACCCCTATCTGCAAGTGAAAATACAGAGATTGCACAATATAAAAAATAGTTCCCGCTATAATGCCAGCAAAAAATCCGGAACGATATTTCACTTCGGTATTAGGCATAAAAATGAAAATGAAACTAAATAAAACCCATAAAATTAAAATCGGCAAATAACTTAGTAACTCTAAGGCTGTAACCGTACCCGGTAATGCAATAGCATTAATTAAAGACGCGAGTTGGGTTTGTACATAAATACTAATACTACTTGCTGCAATAATCATAACGGGAGCAAGTAACATTAAAGATAAGTAATCGCTCAATTTTCGACCAATAGACCGAGGTTTTTTTACTAACCATATATGGTTAAATGTTTCCTCGATATTACTTACCACCTTAATAACCGTCCAGAATAAAATAACAATACCAAAACCAGCGACTAAACCACCTTTAGTTGATTCCAGCATGTTTCTCGACATTTCAATAAGTTGAAGAATTATTGCACTTTGATCATGCGTTTGTTCTAACATATTTTGCTCTAGGGTCTGCTCGAAACCAAAACCTTTAGCAACACCAAAACACATAGCAATAATAGGAACGATAGACAATAAAGTATAAAGCGTTAAAGCTGAGGCTCTTAAAATACCATGGTCTTTAATAAAGCCATTTACTGATAAAATAAAAACCTTTAAATAACCTAAGCCAAGAGCTTTAGCACCTGACCCGCTCGTTTCAGTATGACTTTTCCACAAGTCATCACGCAAATAACTGACTATTTTCTTTGGCATAATAAATTAATTCAAGAATGTGGGCTACCCACTTAAGGCGGAACAATACCAGAAGCTCTGTAGGTTCGTTGTATTCGTACCTCTTAAGCAGTAAGGTGTTTACGGTACGAATACAACGAACCTACGCCTGACGGCTTCCTTATTGTGCCGGCTTAAAAGTAAAGCCAGAATGTGAATATACATCGCTTACTATCAAATTTTTACTTTCTCATAGCACTAGAGAGTATAAAGAAAGTAACTAATCACCAAAGCTATATTTATAGTCATTAGGTAGCAACACAAAAGGGCTTTGTATTTTAGGAGGGGCAAATTAAAATTTAAAAAAGCTAAGCAGAAAAACTATTTAAGTATTTTTAACTCAACTTTTTTGTAGGCTAACTAAAGTGCAGTGCCTGTTTTTTAAGTATGTAATGAATCCTAGCAATACAGTATGAAGGATGGGGTTCGCAAAAAATGCTCTACCCATCCTACGTAATTCGTATAGCTTAGCTTTCTACAGTAGATTTTTCCATTCCTGAATAAATAGGGCACCAACGTGTATAACCCGTAGCAACTAAGATTAAACCAATCAATAATAAAGGCACAGAAGCTAGGAATAGAGAAATAAATAACATTGCAGCACCAGCATAAGTACGTGCTTTTTTCTCTTTTGTGCCAATGTTTACTTCAAATTTTAGCATGCGTTTAAAGTCAAATTTCATAGTATTTACCTAACCTTTTTTATTCTTAATTATATAGAACGGACGGGAAAGTCTCGTGTATTTGATAAATATACAGGGCTAAAAAAATTGTGCAAGTATCCAAATAAAAAACAAGTGCACATGCCAATAAAAACTGACTATTGAAAACGATATCAATTAAATTATACGCCATAAAAAATACACCAACCCATTGATATAGCTATATTTTTACAAAACAAAAACCCAACCATACGCTGAATAATAGTACTTTATAAACCCCACCCGTATTTTTAACTTATCTAAGCTAACAAAGTTGCAGTCAGCATCAGGTATAATAGTCGGCTTTCTTTACGATGTTCAGATGGGCTAAGCGATGGATTTAACGGCAATTATTAACTCTTTAAATGATGCACAACGTCAAGCGGTCTCTGCTGCCCCTAGGTCCATGCTTGTACTAGCCGGAGCAGGTAGTGGTAAAACCCGTGTATTAGTCCATCGAATTGCTTGGCTCATTAAAATTGAACATATTTCTCCACATAATATTTTAGCCGTTACCTTCACCAATAAAGCGGCCAAAGAAATGCGTGGCCGTATTGAAGACTTATTAAATATCTCTGCCCGTGCCATGTGGATTGGTACTTTTCATGGTTTAGCGCATCGTTTTTTAAGACAACACCACGAAGAAGCAAAGCTACCTAGCACCTTCCAAGTGATCGACTCAGATGACCAGTTACGTCTTATTAAACGCCTTATGAAAGCGATGAATATAGATGATAATCGCTGGCCTCCTAAGCAAATGGTTTGGTTTATCAATGCTCAAAAAGACGAAGGCATACGCGCAAAACATATTCAAGATCAAGGTGATCTATTTTTACGCACCCAATTAGACATTTACCGAGCTTACGAAGAATTATGTATACGCTCAGGTTTAGTTGATTTTGCCGAGCTATTATTAAGAGCACATGAAACCTTACGTGATAATGCTGAACTTCTTGAGTTTTATCGAAGCCGCTTTCAGCATGTTCATGTTGATGAATTTCAAGATACCAACACTATTCAATATGCTTGGTTAAGGCTATTAACTGAAGGCAAAGATAACTTATTTGTTGTGGGTGACGATGATCAGTCTATCTATGGTTGGCGTGGCGCAAAAATTGAAAACATGCTCAATTTCCAAAAACAATATCCCAACCACCTATTAATTAAATTAGAACAAAACTATCGTTCCACAGGTAATATCTTAAAAGCATCCAATGCTTTAATTGCCTGTAACGAAGGACGCATGGGCAAAGAATTAAGAACAGACGATGCTGATGGCGATTTAATCTCTTTATATTCTGCATTTAATGAGCAAGATGAAGCTTACTTTGTCGTTGAGCGTATTAGAAAGTGGGTAGCTGAAGGAAATTTACGTTCTGATATTGCTATTTTATATCGCTCCAATGCGCAGTCTCGACAGTTTGAAGAAAAACTCATGGCAACAGGGACACCTTATCGTGTCTATGGCGGCTTACGATTTTTTGATCGTATGGAAATTAAAAACGCCCTCGCCTATTTGCACCTATCAGCCCACAAAGGTAATGATTCTGCTTTTGAACGCATCATTAATACCCCTACGCGTGGCATCGGCAATAAAACAATTGATGAAATTCGCCAATTAGCCAGAGAACAAAAAATCACCCTATGGCAGGCACTGATAAAATTACTTAAAAATGATCACTTCACGCCACGCGCAACCAATGCACTTAAAGGCTTTGTGCAATTAATAAATACATTAAAAGAACAGTCAGAACAAGCTGAGCTCTATGTACAAGTCAAAAATGCAATTGAAACCAGCGGACTTATTGAGTTTCATAAAAAAGAAAAAGGCGATAAAGGCGAAACTCGCGTAGAGAATTTAGAAGAGTTGGTCAATGCCGCACGCCAATTTAATTACGACGGTGCTGACGACGAAGACCAAAATGAATTAGACACATTTTTAGCGCACGCAGCCCTAGAAGCAGGCGATACTCAGGGCGCTGACTTTGAAGACTGTGTTCAACTGATGACTTTGCACAGCGCAAAAGGTCTAGAATTCCCATTGGTCTTTATGGTCGGGCTAGAAGAAGGTTTATTTCCTTCGCAACAATCAACCGATGATATTGTACGTTTAGAGGAGGAGCGCCGCTTATGTTATGTCGGTATGACACGAGCAATGAAGCAGCTGTATATGACTTATGCAGAATCAAGACGTTTATATGGTAAAGAAAATTACCCACGCCCTTCCCGGTTCTTAAAAGAAATTCCCGCCGAACAACTACAAGAAATACGCATACGCGCCAATATTAGCCAACCCGTAAGCCCCAAAAAAACATCCAAACCTTCAATAGGAAATAGTGGCCGTTACCAATTAGGCCAGCGTGTAAGTCATGTTAAATTTGGTGAGGGTGTTGTATTACAAGTTGATGGCGATGGTGCTCAGGAGCGCGTTCAAGTTAATTTTTCAAGTGCAGGCATGAAATGGCTGATGCTTTCCTATGCAAAATTAGAAGTTTTATAAACTTTCACTAGATTCCGCATTACGGCTACCCACCTAAGGCGCATAGATATCTACACAAGCCTTCTCCAAAGGGAGAAGGTTGGATGAGGAAAAATAGATAAGTGCCTGATTTTATTATCCTCACCCCTGTCCTCTCCATCAGGAGAGGGAGTCATTGAGTGCTATGACTCATGTTACGCAGCAATTGAATGCTTTCACTCTCATGAAATACAACAAGGAGCGCGTAGTATCAGAACCGTAGCCCGTATGGAGGCACGGAATACGGGATAAACAGCGCATCGAAACCCCGTATTACGCAAGCTTCATACGGGCTACAGATTCTTTTGAACCTCCACTTACCTAGTAATCAGAGAAGGCATTAAAACTTGTGTAGATACCTATGCCTAAGGCGGGGCAATACCAGCTAATTCATAAATAACTGGTCGCACTCGTATTTATTTAATATGATCACTCCTATGCAGTGTGCAAGAAAAAGGGTTTTGTTGATGCCATTGCACTATTGCGAACCAATAAAATTATCAGGGCGTTTTGTAGGGGCGAGTCCAGTGGGGTATTGTTTACATAAAGACAATCATAATACTGCAGCAGATATCGATGCATTTCAACGTGCTAAAGTTTCTATAGCAGCAACCATGCAACAACTACTTGTACTTGCTAATATTTCGGCACATAATTTAAGTGAATCATGGGGCATTTGGTCAACACCTCAATTTACAAAATACGCACAAATCGCCGAGCTACTTCCAAGCATAGATTATTCTCGTATCACGCTGTTTGGAAATGAGACTGGGAACACGTGTGGTTAACCTGATGCACTACCCTGACTAGGATGACTATTTTATTAATCATCTGCGTTTAAAATCTGTCATAGAGGATAAATAATGTTCGAGACTTATATCAAAGACTACAACGAAGCTGTTATTGAAATTGATAAAAAAGCGGCTTTGGAAGTGGTAGAAAATGCATTGGCTAATGGTGTAACTCCCGAAGACATTGTGTTTAAGGTTGTTATGCCAGCCGTTGAAGATATGATGCAGCATGTATTGAATGACCTAGATAGTAATCTAGCTCAGCATTTTATGACGGCACAAATCGCGGCTGAAATTACTGAAAAAATGTTACTGAAATTTTCCGAGCCACCTGAAGTGATAGGTCGAGTAATCATTGGTACGGCTTTTGGTGACTTACATTCTCTGGGCAAACGAATTGTCATGGGCTGTTTAAAATCAATGATGGTTGATGTGATCGATTTAGGTGTCAATGTGACTTCAGAAGAATTTGTTAATGCTGCGGTAGAACATGATGCCCAAGTCATTGCCATTTCATCTATGATGATGCATTCCGCGACCGGTGAGGAAGGAAGTCTAGCCGTCCGAGATCTCTTAAAACAACAAGGCCTCGAAAGTAAAATAAAGCTCGTGGTTGGCGGTTCACCTTACCGTTACGATAACGAATTGTATACTCAAGTGGGAGCCGACAGCTGGGCACCCGATGGCATTACAGCCGCAAAGGTCATTTGCGATCTTATTCGAGAGGTTAAAAAATCATGACTCCTTTAGAAATTTTAGTCGCTTCCATCACTGGGCAACCCGCCCCCAGAGTTCCGGTCTTTTGTAATTTTTTAGATTATGGCCCTAGAGAACTCAATATGTCACCCAAGGAATATTTTTCTCGTGGTGAATATATGGCTGAGGGGCAGCTTAAACTACTTAAACGCTACGGACATGATAATGCATGGAGCATGAGTTACGTGGGTATTGAGGCCGAAATTCTAGGCTGTCAGGAAATCTCATTTCCAAAAAAAGGACCGCCTAATGTTAAAGATTTTTTAATCAAAAGTTGGGATGATATTGCCAAACTAGAAATCCCCAGTGATATTACTCAAAGCCCACATTGGCAAACCACCGCAGACTGTTTAGCACTATTAAGCGATGAAATTGGCTCAACCAATCCAATTTGTGGCTATGCCTCCTCATCGAATACGCTCCCTATTTTATTAATGGGGATGGAAAAGTGGATGGACCTAGTGCTCAGTGGCCCCGCAGATATACGTGATGAACTCATGCGTAAATGTAGCGATTTTTGCCAACAAGAGATAAAAGCATTACGCCTAGCGGGCGCTCACGTTATTCTTTACGCCACGTCTTTTGGCTCACCGTATTTTATTCCTAAAAAGATGATTTCAGATTGGGCGATGCCTTGGATGCAGCAAGATTTAAAAGAAGGTGGCGGCGGTATTGTTTATTATTGCGGTGGTGCGCCAATGATTGCAGCGGTTGATCAGGCAATTGAACAACTCGGCGTAGGTGTTTACTATATTAGCCCGCTAGATGATCTATCTAAAGCGAAAGAAATAATCAATACACGTGCGGTTACTTGTGGCGTAATTGATGATATCAAGATGGTCCATTGGACACCGGAGCAAACTCGTGCAGAAGTTAAGCGTCTTATAGAAATAGGAAAACCAGGCGGACATTTTCTCTTTGGCTCTAGCTTAATGCCTCTGGAACTACCGGAAGAAAATATTCAAGCGATGATACAGGCGGCTTTTGAGTTTGGGAGCAACTAATGAAAACAATCCCCATTAAATCAGAACCATCTGACAAAATGGTGATGGTGGGCTGTTCCATCTTACATAAGGAAGTGGACAGCCTAATTAAAAAGAACCAATGGCATTTAGAAACCCATTATCTTAACGCTTCCTTACATAGCTATGTAAACAAACTTTCTATAGAACTTAACAAAGCCTTGGATGAAGAAGAAAGCAAAGGTAAAAATACCTTAGTGTTTTATGGCAGTTGCCACCCCGGCATGGATAACTTTCTCGAAGCACATCAAACCTGCCGTACACGCGGACAAAATTGCATCGTCATGTTATTGGGTTATGAAGTTTTTATGCACGAATTATCTCAAGGGGCATTTTTTTTACTGGAAGATTGGGCGCTCAGCTGGGAACAAGTATTAACCAAATCATTTGGCAACAACCTCGCGGTTATTCGTGAGATTTTTCATAGTAGTCATCAATATATTCTTGCGTTACGAACACCCTATAGCACGGATTATACTGATGCCGCTGAAAACGCCGCTGCTTTTGTCGATTTACCTTTGCGCTGGGTTGATGTGGATTTGCAGGAACTTGAAATAGTGATGACTGAAGCCATTCAACATAAGCTTGATGAGCTACATGATTAGTGAAGCGGATTACCTACAATTACAAACACAAAACCAGGAATTACAAGCACAAAACAAAAAGTTGCGCGGGCGTGTAAGTAAGCTGTCTGAAGATAAAGCAAATTTATTTTTGATCCAGCATTTATTAGAAAAAATCAGCCCTGAAGGGGATATTCACGAACAATTAAAAAATGTTTTAATTGGCTTAGGACAATGCCTTGGTGGAACCAATATCGAAATGTATTACTATGCTGATGGTCAATTGAACTATATTGATTTGTTCGGTCATGTGACAGTAATCAAGGAAATAACAGATCCCTTTGTTAATGAAATTTTTGAGCAAAAGGATTTTATTGAAAAAAAAACGTGCAATTTAACTTCTTTTCTTGTTGATGCTAATCTGTCAAACGCCTGGGACTGGGGCTTTCCCCTGCTAATAGATCAAAACATGTTGGGGGCCATCAAAGTTTCCAATGCAATGGGTTCTGTACTATTACGCGATTATTTAACCCCCTTTTTTAGCCATCTTGCATTGATATTAAACAATCAGATTGTAACCAGATCTGAAGAGGCCGCAAATAAAGCAAAAAGTGAATTTCTTGCTATTATGTCTCATGAACTTAGAACACCAATGAATGCGATTTTAGGTATGGCTGAGCAACTTTTAGAAACTAATTTAACGGATTCTGAACGAATAGACTATACCCATATTATATTAAAATCGGGGCATAGTTTATTGGTATTGCTTAATGATATTTTGGATTTATCAAAAATTGAAGCAGGTAAAATTCGTTTGGAAAATAGTCCATTTTATCCGAGCATTCTGTTGAATGAACAGCAATTTCTGTTTGCCAACCAGGCAAAAAAGAAAGGGTTAGAATTCAAAGTTGATTGTACTTGTAGTAAGTCACAGCAATATCTAGCCGATACTGACCGTTTAGGGCAAATGCTCTCTAATTTAGTCAATAATGCGATTAAATTTACCGTCAAAGGCTTTATCCATATCAGTGTCAAAGAGGTTAGTCGCAGTAGTCACAAAGCAGTACTCGAGTTTTCTGTACAGGATACAGGCGTTGGTATCGCAGAGGATAAACAGTCCTTGCTGTTTAAAGCATTCTCTCAAGCCGATAGTAGTATAGCTCGTCAATATGGAGGTACAGGCCTAGGCTTATCTATCGTATTGCAATTAAGTCAATTAATGAATGGAAAAGTGGGTTGTGTTAGTGCTTTAGGGAAAGGCTCTCGATTCTGGTTTTTAGTCACTGTTGATGTGGATTCTAGTTCAAGTATTATTACTGGCGAACAAGCACAAATAACAGATCCAATATTAACGACCATTACTGATAAAAAAGTTTTACTGACAGAACAACAGCAACAACAAGCGAAACAATTGATAGAAAAGCTGGATGATTTATTGGCTGAAAATATGTTCGATTCAATTATCTGCTGTACAGAATTAAAAGCGATGTTCAAAAACCATTCTCTACTGAATCACCTAATTGTTCTTGAAGACTTGATTAACGAGATGGATTTTGATCAAGCAAGACATTGTTTACATGAATTTGTTAATCTACTGTCATTAGACAGAAAGAGTGATAAATATGAGTAAGCATCGCTTAAAAATCCTTATCATTGATGATACACCCACGAACCTAAAGCTATTAGGAGGGGTCTTAGCACAAGACTATGTCATTCAGTTGGCGACCTCAGGGGAAAAAGGCTTGCAACTTGCAGAAAAATCACGCCCTGATTTAATTTTGCTAGATATTATGATGCCTGTCATGGATGGTTTTGAAGTCTGTCGACGTTTAAAACAAAATAGCAAATTAGCCAGTATTCCGGTGATTTTTATCACCGCACTGATTGACAATGCTACAGAAGAAAAATGCCTTGCACTTGGAGCCGTTGATTTCCTTAACAAGCCCATTAATATAAAACTTGCTCGCCTGCGGATAGCTAATTTCATGGAGCGTGAAAGGTTACGCCGTGACGTAATGATGAAGGAGCAATTAAAGTTAGCGGCCAGTGTATTTAATCATTCACATGATGGCATTGTCATTACAAATGCAAATAATGAAATTATTGATGTCAACGCTGCTTTTACTGGTATTACCGGATATGAATTGAGCGAGGTTAAAGGTGAAAATCCAAGTATTCTACAGTCGGGCGTACAAAATAAAGCCTTTTATCAACGTATGTGGAAACAATTACTTGCGGAGGAGTACTGGGATGGTGAATTTTGGGATAAACATAAAGACGGACATTTGTTTGCAGTAGAAACCAGCATTTCTGTTATTACTGACTCTGAAGGAAATATAGATCATTTTTTAGCTATATTCTCTGATATCACCTTACGTAAATCACATGAAGAAGCTTTAAAAAAGATTGCTTATTATGACGAGCTAACGGGGGTACCCAATAGAACGCTTTTGTCTGACCGTCTAAACCAAGGGATTGCTCAATCATTACGCAGAAAAACAACAATGGCACTTTGTTTTTTAGATTTAGATGGTTTTAAACAAGTTAATGATCAGTTTGGTCATGATATGGGAGATAAATTATTAATTGAAAGTACCCAGCGTATTGAAAAGTGTTTACGTAAAGTGGATACCTTATCTCGTATTGGTGGCGATGAGTTTGTCATACTGTTATTGGATTTAAATGCTGATGATGAATTTATCGGTTCAGTTGAACGTATTTTAAATACTTTACAACAACCTTTTATAATTGATAAAAATACTATCAGTATTTCAGCTAGCATTGGCGTGACACTTTTCCCGCAAAACAACAATGATTCTGATATTTTATTGCGCCATGCTGACCAAGCAATGTATACCGCCAAACAGAGAGGCAAAAATCAATACCACTTATTTGATTCACAATTAAATCAACAAGCTTTTGAGCATGAGCAATCTATTTCACGTATTAAACAAGCTCTTAAAGACAATGAATTTGTCTTGTACTATCAACCCAAGGTCAACCTACGTAATGCTCATGTGCAAGGATTTGAGGCGCTGATACGTTGGCAACACCCCTCAAAAGGCTTATTAGCACCTTCCGACTTTTTACCGCTTATTGATAATACCAGTTTAATGCTGGATCTCAGTGACTGGGTTGTTGCAACAGCCATGGAACAACTAAGTCAATGGCAGGCAACAAACCCTCAATTAATTATGAGTGTTAATATCGCTCCTTGTCATTTGGTACAGCCCAATTTTGTTGGTCAATTACAAAAACACCTTCAAGCCTACCCTAATGTGTGTCCCGAAAATCTTGAGCTAGAAATATTAGAAACAGCTGTCTTAGATGATGTTTTACGTGTCAGTGAAACCATGAAGTCTTGTATAGATCTAGGCGTTCATTTTTCTTTGGATGATTTTGGCACAGGTTACTCCTCGTTAACATACTTAAAAAACCTTCCTGCAAAAACTTTAAAAATTGACCAAACATTTATACGCGACATGTTGGTTGATACTGAAGATATGGCGATTATTCTTGCTACGCTAGGGTTGGCACAAGCATTTAATAGGGAAGTGATTGCTGAGGGTGTAGAAACACTTGAGCATGGTAAAAAATTATTAGAAATCGGCTGTGATTATGCCCAAGGCTATGCAATAGCACGACCTATGCCAGTTAATGAAATTAATGGATGGATGCAGCGATGGGAGCTCGAGTCAAAAACATTTCAAATGTAATAACATGAAAGCAAGTAGATACTCCCAGCTATCAGAACAAAAATATGGAGTAAAATCATTAAAAAACATACTTTAATATTACGAACCCCCGCCACTAAGATACAGCTATTAGTCCCTGAAGATTTATCAGTACGCTTGGCTCTGGATCTAGCTGCTATTCGTGTGCGTGCTGCTTGTGGAGGTATTGCCACCTGTGGTGCTTGCACTATTCAAACCATTACAGGTGAATTTAGTGCGCTTACTTTAGCTGAATACCAACATATAGAAACGGCTGATCGTGAAAATGACCTACGCTTAGCTTGTCAGCTATATCTTAAAAGTGATGCTGAAGTTTTTTTAGAAAACCCCGCCCCAGAATCTAATTGGAAATCTTTCGATTTAAGCGCCTGGCCTAGCTATAACTACCCTTCCTTTGACCTAAATAAATTTTACTATGGAATTGCCGTTGATTTAGGGACGACTCATATCCGTTTATCATTTTGGGATAGAAAACAACAAATACGCATTGCCTGCCGGCACGGAAATAACCCACAAGTTGCTTTAGGAGAAGATGTATTAACGCGTCTCGATGTGCATCGACAGCGTGAAGATAATTTACAGTCACTCACTCAAATTGTGCGCGATGCAATTATTCAGGGTATCCGCGATATATTAGCGCGAGATATTGGTGAGATTAAATCAATTTTAGATAAAGTAGGATCAGTGAGTATTGTTGGTAATACGGCTATGTTAGCTTTATTAAGTGGCCAGGATGGTAGCCTGTTATATGATCCGCTTAATTGGGAGAGTCATATCCCTTGTATTGCTAATGATACCGACGAATGGAAAAAAGCTTGGCGACTGCCTCATGCCGATATTGAAATTCAAGCGCCTTTAGCGGGATTTATGGGCTCAGATATTTTAGCGGCTTTAATCGCTATTGATATCACTCAGAAATCCGAACCGGTGATGTTGGCTGATTTTGGCACTAATACAGAAATTGCGTTATGGGATGGCTCTCACATTTGGCTTACATCAGTTCCTGGCGGGCCTGCATTTGAAGGCGTGGGATTAGAGCGTGGACTAAGCGCTGATTTTGGAGCCATTAGGTCGGTTAGTCAAAGTCATGATGGTTTTGATTTAAACGTTATGGGTAATGTTGAGGCAAAAGGTTTTTGTGCCTCCGGTTTTGTTGATGCCATTGCCTTATTACGTAGCAATAATATTATTAAGCTATCAGGGCGTTTTGCAGAGCCAAATCCAGCAGGTTATTTATTGCATAAAGATAACTGTAATACTGCTATTAAAGCAGCAGATATCGATGCATTTCAACGCGCTAAAGCTTCAACGGCTGCCGCAATGCAACAATTACTTGTACTTGCAAATAGTTCAGCACATAATCTAAGTGAATTATGGGTTTGCGGAGCATTTGGTCAGCATCTCAATATACAAAATGCACAAACTACGGGGTTACTACCCAGCATAGATTGTTCACGTATACAGTTATTTGGTAACGCCGCTTTATCAGGCTGTGAAAAAATGCTATTAGACCCTGATGCAAAACAAAAGATTATGCAAATACGAGAAATGATCCGTGTGATTAACCTTTCGCACTACCCAGAGTACGATGACTGTTTTATTAACCACCTACGTTTAAAACCTTTTACAGGGGACGAGTAATGTTCGAGAACTATATCGAAGACTATAACGAAGCCGTTTATGAAATTAATAAAGAAGGCGCTATCGAAGTAGTAGAAAGAGCCTTAAAGGACGGCATTACTCCAGAGCAGGTAGTGTTTAATATTATCATACCGTCTATTGAAGAAATGATGGCTGAAATTGTCATCAATGCAGACACTAATTTAGCGCAACATTTTATGACCGCTCAAATTGCTGCAGAAGTGACAGAGAAAATGTTAACTAAATTTAAGACGCCACCGGAGGTTATTGGCCGAGTTATTATTGGTTCTTCGTATGGCGATTTACACTCCTTGGGTAAGCGTATTGTTATTGGTTGTTTAAAATCAATGATGGTTGATGTAATTGATTTAGGCGTTAATATTAAAGCGGAAGATTTTGTTAATGCTGCTGTTGAGAAAGAGGCGCAAGTAATTGCTGTTTCATCAATGATGGTGCATACCGCAACTGGTGAAGATGGAAGTTCAGGTGTACGCAGCCTATTAAAAGAACGCAACTTAGAAGAGCAAATAAAGATTGTCGTGGGTGGAGCACCTTTCCGCTTTGATCATGAACTTTATTCTAAAGTGGGGGCAGATAACTGGGCAGCTGATGGCGTGACCGCTGCAAAAATGATTAAAGAATTAATTTTAGAGGTAAAAGCCTTATGACACCTTTAGAAATTTTATCTGCAACGGTTTCAGGTGAGCCTGCCCCTAGAGTGCCGATTTTTTGTAATGTACTCGATCAAGGCGCAGGCATATTAAATATGCTACCCGAGCAATATTTTTCAAAAGGGGAATATGTTGCTGAAGGTCAGTTAAAAATGCTTAAACATTATGGTCATGATAATGCTTGGAGTGCTAGTTATGTAGGAAAAGAAGCCCAATTATTAGGCTGTAAAAAAATCTTATTTGCCAAGCATGGCGTACCCAATGTGGCTGATTTTGTACTTAAAAGTTGGGATGATATTGAGAAATTTGAAATTCCTGAAGATATTACCCAACATCCTCATTGGCAATCAACAGATGAGTGCTTAAAAATACTTCATCAAGAAGTCGGTAGCACCCACCCTATTTGTGCTTATGTCACCGCAGCAACCTCTTTGCCCGTGATATTAATGGGCATGGATAAATGGATAGAATTGGTTATCGCAGGGCCAACTGACTTACGTGATCTGCTGGTTAAAAAATGCAGTGACTTTGTGCAGCAACAGTTAGTCGCTTATCGTGCTGCGGGCGCTAACGTTATTATTTACGCCAACCCTTTTGCCACCACCTATTTTATTCCCAAAAAGTTAATCGTTGATTGGAGCATGCCGTGGATGCAACATGACTTAAAAGATGGAGTAGATAGTATTGTTTTCTATGGCGGTATGGGGCCTATCAACTCGGTGACCGAACTGGTGATTGATAAGCTAAATGTTAATATTTTTTACCCTGCCCCCGAAGATGATCTAAGTGAGTCGAAGCGATTCATTAACGGTAAAGGATTAACCAGTGGTGTTCTTGATGATATCAAAATGATTCATTGGACTGAAGAACAAACACGAAATGAAGTAAAACGAATTATGGCGTTAGGGAAACCTGGCGGGCATTTTTTATTTGGTACCGGCTTTATGCCACTTGATATTCCAGAAGCAAATATCATTGCTATGTTAGATGCCGCTTTTGAATATGGGAGAAATTAATGAAAACCATTCCAATAATTGAAGAAAAATCTGATAACTTAGTGTTGGTAGGCTGTGCCATTTTACATAAAGAAACAGACTATTTAATTAAGAAAAATAACTGGGACATTGAAACTCACTATCTCAATTCAGCCCTGCATAATTATTTGAATAAACTTTCCAGTGAATTGAATCAAGCCTTAGAAGAGGAAGAGAAGAAAGGCAATAATACGGTTGTGTTTTATGGAGGCTGCCACCCTAAAATGGAAGACCTACTCGAAGGGCATAAAACCTGCCGTACTCACGGACAAAACTGCATTGTTATGTTATTGGGTTATGAGCACTTTATGGAAGAGCTCTCTAAAGGGGCCTATTTTTTGTTGGAAGACTGGGCTTTAACTTGGGAGCCTATGATTACCGAATGTTTCGGTGATAATATTAAAGTCATAAGAGAAATTTTTCACAGTAGCCATAAATATTTTTTAGCGTTGCGTACACCGTGTTCAAATGATTTTACCGCCGCCGCAGAAAAAGCCGCTGCTTTTGTGGACCTACCGCTCCATTGGTTAGATATTGATTTACAAGAGCTAGAAACGGTGATGGCAGATGCCATTCAAGAAAAAAAGGATAGCTTAGACAAATGAGCAGTGAAACTGAGTTAACTCAGTTACAAGAAAAAAATAAAAAACTACAGGCGCGAGTACGTCGCTTATCAGAAGAAAAAGCTAATTTATACTTAACACACCACCTGATGGAAATGTTAATTGTCGGTGAAGACATTGAGAGTATGCTTAAAAACCTAATGGTTGGTCTTGGTGAGTGTGTGGGTGGCACAGATGTAGAGATCTATTATTGGGAAGAAGAAAATTTACATTATGCTAACTTACACGGAGTACGGAGCGTATTAAACAAAATTGAAGATCCTCTTATTATAGATATCTTTGAGCATCAACAGTTTATTGAAAAAGACAGTCCTGTAAAAAATACCAAACTTATTAGTACGGCAACCTCAATTGCTTGGGACTGGATCATTCCCCTTACGATTAATGAACGCATTATTGGTGCAATTAAAGTCTCTAATATGCTGGGCTCAGCACAAATGCGAAGTTATTTGGCCCCGTTCTTTCAACACCTTGCCTTACTGTTAAATAATCAGCTACAAACCAAAGCCGCAAAAGTAGCAAATAAGGCCAAAGGGGAGTTTTTAGCCGTTATGTCGCATGAAATTAGAACGCCTATGAATGCCATGTTAGGCATGATGGAGTTAATGCTAACGCCTGAACTAACTAATTCTGAGCGCCATAAATACGTCACAATTGGTTTAAAGTCAGGTAATGCTTTACTCGTGTTACTGAATGATATTTTAGATTTTTCAAAAATGGAAGCAGGAAAACTAAGCTTGGACCTAACTCACTTTAGGCCTCAACAATTCATTCAGGAGTTATGCTTATTATTTCAACAATCCATTGAAAATAAAGGTTTAGAACTTAAATCCACCTGCTTTATTGAAAATAATAAAGTTTATATGGCTGACCACAACCGTTTACAGCAAATGCTATCAAACTTAATTAATAATGCCATTAAGTTTACTGAGCAAGGTTTTATCTACATAAGTATTTCTGAAATAAGTCATTATCATAATAAAGTTGTATTGGAATTTTCCGTACAAGACAGTGGCATTGGAATCCCAGAAGGCAAGCGCACTAAACTCTTTAAGCCTTTTTCACAAGTTGATAGCAGCACTACTCGTTATTATGGAGGCACTGGCCTAGGATTATCAATTGTGGAGCAATTAAGTCACTTAATGCAGGGGAAAGTGGGTTGTGAAAGTATTGTAGAGGAAGGCTCTCGCTTTTGGTTTCAAGTCACAGTTGAAGAAGCTTCTTCCGCTCCCTCTAATACTATAAAAATTAATCTTAGTGAACCGTTAGAACAACAAGACAAGCCCCCTCTTAAAGGTGTACATTACTCACTGCAGCAACAACAAGTCATTAAACAGCTTTTACAGGAACTGGATCAGCTATTAATAAATAATATGTTTTCTGCCACCAGCCATTTTAAAAAGCTTGAGCAACTATTAAGTGAAAGTACGGTGACTAAAGAGTTAAGGGTCTTAGCTGAATTAATTAACGCTATGAGCTTTGAAGAGGCACACGCTTACCTACAAAAGCAAATGATAGAAGAAAAATTAGAAAAGGAGTTTAAGCAAAATGAATAGCAATCGCTTAAAAATTTTAATCATTGATGATACGCCTAGCAATATACAGTTGTTAGGCGAAGCATTAGAAAAAAAATACTCCATACAAATAGCAACATCAGGAAAAAAGGGCTTGCAGTTAGCAAAAGACGCACCGCCTGACTTGATCTTGCTGGATATTATGATGCCTGAAATGGATGGTAATGAAGTCTGCCGGCAATTAAAGCAGGATGATGACTTAAAGAATATCCCCATCATTTTTATTACGGCTTTAAGTGATGTAGAAACAGAGCTACAAAGTTTAGCTCTAGGAGCCGCCGATTTTTTACAAAAGCCCTTTAAAATTGATATTGCTCGGTTACGTATTGATAATTTATTAGAGCGAGAAAGCCTACGTCAAGAGCTAGTCGTTAAAGAGCAACAACAGCGTTTAGCAGCAAGTGTTTTTAAATATTCTCATGATGGTATTGTGATTACCGATACTGCTAATAAGATTATTGACATTAATGCTTCATTTACACGGATTACAGGCTATCAACTTAATGAGGTGCTGGGTAAAAATCCTAATATTTTACACTCAGGACAGCAAAGCATTAAGTTTTATGAAGGAATGTGGAGCTACTTAATTAAAAATGATCACTGGAGCGGAGAGCTTTGGAATAAAGATAAAACAGGTCAATTATTTGCCGTACAAAGTAGTATTGCCATTATTAGAAATACGGTGGGGGAAATTGATCATTTTGTCAGTGTATTTTCTGATATTACTTTGCGAAAATCGCATGAGGAAGCCTTAAAAAAGATCGCCTATTTTGATGAATTAACAGGTATCCCTAACAGAACACTTTTAGCTGACCGTCTAAAACAAGGCATTGCACAATCAGAAAGAAACAAAAAAACAATGGCGCTTTGTTTTTTAGATTTAGATGGTTTTAAACAAGTTAATGATCAATATGGTCATGATATTGGGGACAAGTTGCTGATTGAAAGCACTCAACGTATCTCTAGCTGCTTACGTAAAGTGGATACCTTGTCACGAATTGGTGGAGATGAGTTTGTAGTCTTACTACTGGATTTACATTCAGACGATGAATACATTATTTCTGTCGAACGTATTTTAAATATCTTACAACAGCCTTTTTTAATTGATAAAAACTCTATCAATATTTCTGCGAGTATTGGCGTGACACTCTTTCCTCAAAATAATAATGATTCTGATATTTTATTAAGGCACGCTGATCAAGCGATGTATACCGCCAAACAGAAAGGTAAAAATCAATATCATTTATTTGACTCAAACTTAAACCGCCAAACCTTTGAGCACGAGCAGTCATTATCAGAAATTAAACAAGCGCTACACAATAATGAGTTTGTTTTATATTATCAGCCTAAAGTTAATTTATGTAATAGTACGGTACAAGGGTTTGAGGCGCTCATTCGCTGGCAACACCCCACTAAAGGCTTATTACCTCCCGCTGATTTTTTACCTACTATTGAAAATACAGAGGTAATGCTAGAGCTCAGTGACTGGGTAATCGCAAGCGCCATGCAGCAACTAGATCAGTGGCAGCAGCAGAATCGTAAATTCATCATTAGCGTTAATATTGCCCCCTGCCATTTAATTCAAGCTAATTTTGCTACACAATTACAAATGCACTTAAATACTTACCCTAATGTTTCTCCAAAATTTCTTGAACTAGAAATATTAGAAACCGCCGCATTAGATGATGTTCTACGCGTAAGCGAGGTTATGAAGTCTTGTATTAATTTAGGCGTAAACTTTTCTTTAGATGATTTTGGTACGGGATATTCCTCTTTGACCTATTTAAAAACTTTACCCGCAAAAACGTTAAAAATTGATCAAACATTTGTACGTGATATGTTAATTGATGTAGATGATATGGCAATTATTATCGCTACTATCGGCTTAGCTAAAGCCTTTAACCGAGGGATTATTGCTGAAGGAGTAGAAACGCTTGAACATGCTACCAAGCTTTTAGAGATCGGCTGTGAATATGCTCAAGGTTATTATATTGCTAAACCCA